>Ga0255347_1000659_pt1 | contig 61407 bp, 50 predicted proteins | sample wastewater_treat_2_FD_192479 | JGI IMG/M metagenome (GOLD analysis project Ga0255347, IMG submission 192479) | Wastewater microbial communities from Lulu Island WWTP, Vancouver, Canada - plant24 | ecosystem: Engineered > WWTP > Wastewater > Unclassified | place: Canada: Vancouver, British...
GCGTAAAACATGCCCAACTCACTGATTATCCACATATTGCAACCTTCCGCAAGAATGGCTATATTCTCTTTTGGTTTGACGCCTTCAAGTACGAGTCCGGCTCCGAATTTATATGCAGCATCTCTTGTCTGCTTATAGGTAGTAGGTTCAAAAGTACCTGTTTTGCTCTCAAGCAGGTAAGCATTGTCGGGGAACTGCGCAACAGCCTGCTCAAAATGGTCAATAATGGTTTTTTTGATCATAATATTATAGGTTTTAGTCTTAATCAAGTTACAAATATAATTTTTTATTTTCTAATTTCCAACAAGGAAGAGTCGCCATAACTCAGGAAACGAAACTCATTTTCGAGTGCAAATTTATAGATGTCTCTCCAGGATGGGCCGACAAAAGCAGAGATTAGTAACAGTAGTGTACTTTTGGGCTGATGAAAGTTGGTAATAAGGTAATCAATCACTCTAAACCGGTAGCCCGGAAGTATAATGATCTCTGTACGGGAGAGCAAAAGATCGAGTGAATTTTCTTCGAGATAGCCTATCAGAGCATCCAAAGCCTCTTCAAGTGTATAATCGTAGCCCTCATCACGATATGGTTCCCATTGCGAAACGTATGTAGGAATTTTTTTCTCTATAACCTGGACTCCGAGAAAATAGAGCGACTCAAGACAGCGGGTGGAAGTAGTACCTACGGCTATTATATGCTTTGAAGTGTAATTCCTCAGGGATTTGACCATTTCCAGGGTTATTGAAAAGGGCTCGCTGTGCATATTGTGTTCAGATATATACTCGCTTTTTACCGGAAGAAAGGTGCCCGCACCCACATGAAGTGAAATATAGCCCTGATTTATCCCCTTTTGGAAGATTTTTTCAAGTACCTTCCCAGTAAAGTGGAGTCCTGCCGTAGGTGCAGCGACTGAACCCTCTATACGGGCATAGCAGGTCTGGTAGCGCAATCTGTCCAGTGGTTGAGGATCACGTTTGAGATAGGGTGGAATAGGGATTTTACCGCATATTTCCAGTACTCCGGAAAAAGAAGAGCCATTTTTCCAGGAAAATTCCACAACAATCCTGTTACTTTCTCTCTCGACCAGTTCCGCCCTCAGATCTATTGCGGCAATTAGTGGATCATTAGAGGAATTGAGCAGCGAAACAGCATCTTCCTTCCATCTTTTAATATTTCCTACGATGACTTTCCAGCGACATTTCTCCGTACAAGCAAAATTAAGTTGATAATCCTCGGGATCTGCCGGTTCCAGACAAAAAATCTCAATTAAAGCGCCGGAATCACGCTTAAAAATCAATCTTGCGGGAATTACCTTAGTATTATTGAAGATTATAAGGGAGTCTTGAGGTAAAAAACGGTCGATGTCCGAGAATTTTCCTTCGACAGGAAGAAAATCGTTACTACCGGTAAAAATAAGCAACTTGGAAGAGTCGCGCTCCTGAAGGGGGAATTTAGAGATTCTCTCGTCAGGAAGGGGATAATCATATTCTTCAATTCTGATCTTGTCCGCAATCATATTTACAATGTTGTTCACAAAGGTAAAACTTTAGATTTGAATAAAGGCCAATTTTAAGCGATTTAAGAGGTTTACATCTGTAGGTGTATAAATCTATATTATGTCAAATTAAATTGCTCTGGTGCGATTTGTTTACATTTGTGAAAAGGATAATTGTTTACAAATGTCTACCAAAGAAAACCCATTCATTTACATTTGTAAATTATGTAAGTCTGAGAGGCGTGTTTACAGATGTGAGGGTAATATTCATAAAAGTTATCTACGTAGGTTAATAACTAAAAGTTATTTTAAATTATTTATAAAATTATATTATTGAAACTCAATTAATTAACTATAATTATCTAAAGAATATTTATGAATACAACAGTAAATTATGGCTATAAAAGCCCTTTTCGTGGTTAAATTGGATAAAATATTAGATTAAAATATTAAAACTCAATAACTTAATAATTTTATCTAAAATAAAACTTCATATCAAACTCATATTTATACCCCTATCCTGTTGTTTATTTATGTAATTTACATTTGTAATCATTAAAATATCTTCCGTTTATTACATTTGTAATCGAAATTATCATTACATTTGTATCAAACTAAGTTTACAAGATTATGGATAAGCGTTTACAACAATTTTTGGATCTGGAGGACCTTACTCCCTCAAAACTTGCCGATATATTGAAGATTCAGCGCTCCGGTATTTCCCATCTTCTCTCAGGTCGTAATAAGCCAAGTTTTGATTTTATCCAGGGGATTCTCATCAATTTTCCCCAGATAAATCCCGATTGGCTTATTCTTGGAAAAGGTAAACCTTACAGGAGTCAAACTGCAACATCTGTAACTCCCCCTACCTCGATGAATGAAGCTACAGTTCTACCATCTTCTTCCCCTTATACTCTTTTTGATACTCCGGTCATCAAAACTCAGGAATCACTCCCCGATTCGACTCAATTTATCTCTGAAACCAAAGCTGAGAGCCCGATTGAAGTAGTTTCCGTACCGAGCGCATTAAATGACGTACAGAGCGAAACAGACCCCACTACTCCTGTAACTCAGCATATTACAAGGGATTCAGGGTACCCGCAACCCTCTGAGAATCCCATTGTAGAGCCCCCGACTGCCATCAGCCCAAATATTCAGGCCTCAAAAAGAGATAAAAGGATAGTTCGCATTACCGTTTTTTATAGCGATGGCACATTTGAAGAAAAATGACTACTTTTGTAATGACAATCATTACAAAATATGTACAAGCTTTTCATAAGGCCGGTTCTCTTTCTCTTCAATCCTGAAAGGGCGCATAAAATAATTTTCTCGTTCCTTAAATTTTCCGGACATATTCCGGGACTCCAGGCTCTCCTGCGACTTATCTATAGAGTCAAGACTCCGACACTTGAGCGTAACCTCTTCGGTCTTCATTTCAAGAATCCCATAGGAATAGCCGGAGGCCTTGACAAAAATGCAGAATGCTACAATGAACTGGCCTGCTTCGGATTTAGTTTTATAGAAATAGGATCGCTCACACCAAAGGCTCAGGCAGGAAATCCAAAACCACGCAGCTTCCGACTCGTTAAGGACAACGCACTTATCAATCGCATGGGAATCAATAACCTTGGAGTGAGAAACGCTATTGATAATCTGAGGAGTAACCCACCCCGCAATGTCATAATTGCAGCCAACATCAGCAAAAATTCCACAACATCCAACGAAGATGCGGCTGAAGATTACGAAAAGGCCCTGACATTGATGTATGATTTTGCGGATATGACCGTTCTCAATATCTCCTGTCCTAATGTCAAGGACCTTACGGAACTACAGGACATAGAGATGCTCTCAAATATCATTGACAAGCTCATTACCATCCGCAAATTCAACGAAGAATACCACCCTATACTCTTAAAACTCTCTCCTGACATTCCATTAGAGCAGATTGATGAGATAATAGACCTTGTACAGATTAGCGGTATCGACGGCATTGTAGCAACTAATACTACACGCAGTCGCGAGGGGCTTGTGACTCCCTATGAAGATGTGAAGAATATCGGTGAAGGAGGTCTTAGCGGCGCCCCTATTTTCGAAAAATCCCTAAGGATGGTAAAATATATCCACAATAGGACCAAGGGCTCCATACCCATCATAGGCGTAGGCGGCATAATGACTCCGGAACAGGCACAGGAGATGCTGGATGCAGGTGCATCTCTGATAGAAGTTTATACGGGATTTATATACAATGGCCCCGGATATGTTAAAAAAATCCTTAAGCACCTTCGCAGTGTGGATAAAGAGAGAAGTCAAGCTGCCATTACTGAAAATCAACTTTCCGGCGCAAAATGACTACAGCATCAATATGTACCATTGGCGATGAGATTCTAATCGGCCAAATAACCAATACCAACTCCTCAGAGATATCAAGAGCTCTCAACCGATCCGGTATAAGAGTTCGCTATCACCTCTCAATAGGTGATCTTCATGAGGATATTGTATCCAAATTGCGTTTTTGCCTGGAGCAGACAGATATAGTGATAGTTACGGGAGGTCTTGGTCCAACCAGAGACGATATTACCAAACTTGCCCTCAAGGAGCTCACGGGGGCATCATCTTTTGTCCGCTCAGTAGAACAATATATAATCATAGAGAGGCTCATGAGTGCCAGAGGCATCCCTATGATAGAGTCAAATAGAGAGCAGGCTACCGTACCCGACACCTGTGAAGTAATTCCGAACGAACTGGGTACAGCTCCCTGCATGGTCTTTCGCCAGGTAGGCCCAAAAGGCACCTCTACGCTCTATTCGCTCCCCGGAGTCCCTTTTGAGATGATGGGATTGCTTCCGAAAGTAATGGATGACATAAGAACCCACTTTGACCTTGAGCATATCACTCATCACACCATCGTTACATTTGGTATCCCAGAATCCACACTCGCCAAACAGATAGAAAGCTGGGAGGATGCCCTTCCGGAGAACATTAAACTGGCCTATCTGCCCAACCCTACTATAGGAGTGAGGCTAAGACTCTCACACTTTGGGAAGGGTGTACCAGACTTCTCCCCTTATATCTCTTCCTTGAAGGAAATTATCGGAGACGCAATATATGGTGAAGGTGAGGATAACCTTCAGACGGTCATAGGGCGTAAACTAAGGAGCCTGGGCAGAACGCTTGCAGTAGCCGAGTCCTGCACCGGCGGTCGCATTTCCGAACTTATAACCCAAGTGCCGGGGTGTTCCGAATATTATAAAGGATCAGTAATATCTTATGCAAACGGGGTAAAGACCAACCTCCTCGCTGTACCTGCCGAAACTATTGAAACTTACGGGGCAGTGAGCGAGCAAACCGCAATAGCTATGTCTACAGGACTGCTTCAACTGCTTGATACGGATTATACCATAGCTACAACCGGTGTGGCCGGACCCGGAGGCGGCACTCCTGATAATCCGGTAGGAACTGCCTGGTTGGCAGTTGCTTCGAGAGATCGTGTGGTGACTAAAAGGGTAAAATTCTCTGCAGATAGAATAACTAATATCGAGAGATTTTCATCAAATGCCCTCAATCTCCTACGTCTTGAAATTGAAAAAGACGAGAAAAATCAAATATAACAATAACTACTATGAAAAGAAAAATTCTACTAATTATGGCAGCAACATTTATAGCAGCCTGTTCCCCAAATCCTAAGGATGAGGCAATCTCGAAAATCGATTCCATTTTTTCGGAACTATTTCCTGCAGATGAGCCGGGTGCAGCAGTCCTCGTTCTACAGGGTGATGAGATCGTTTTTGACAAAGGTTACGGTATAGCTGACCTCGAGAGCCGCGCACCTATCGACGGCAATACATTTTTCAACATTGCATCAGTTTCGAAACAGTTTACGGCAGTGGCGGTACTACAACTCGCCGAGCAGGGCAAACTTTCGCTGGAGGATAATTTAAAGAGCTATTTCCCTGAGTATAAGGCTGATTTTTATGAAAAAATTCAGATCAAACACCTCCTCTCCCACTCCTCAGGCATTCCTGATGCACGCGACAGGAGCGATAAAGAGCGCAATCTGGTCGCTACTGAAGAGATTGTGATGCAGTATCTGCCTGACCTCGATTTCATCCATTTTGAGCCGGGGACAGAATATGAATATATCAATCCTACATTTCTTATTCTAGCCTCCATAGTTGAAAAAGTATCAGGGATGCCATTTGCAGATTATGTTAAAGAGCATATTTTCATTCCGGCAGGAATGGAGAAAACTCTCTATTTTGAGGCGGAAAAGGAGGCTCTGATCCCCAATATGGCTCACGGATATGAATATGAAGATGTCTCAAATATGCCTGAGGAGCGTACTGCAAGCGAGATAGATAAAGAAGTTAAGAAAGAGTGGTACGAGTATGATTATGGTGAGGTCAACTTTTTCGCAACCAAGGCAGACGGCGGCATGTACACTTCAACACATGAATTCGTATTGTGGGAAAAAGCGCTTCGCAACCATACGGTTCTTGGAGAAGAAATGCTGAATGCTGCTCATACACCACAGATAAAGGTAAGCGGCAGCAAATTCAGCAGTTATCAAAACCGCCCCAACACCTGGTATGGATATGGCTGGTTTATTGAGCCCGCAACCGATTCTTCACCTCTGAAAATTTACCACACCGGCGATAACGGCGGATTTAAAATCCTTGCTGCACGTTATCCTGAGAGTGAAACTCTCGTTCTGGTATTCGCCAACCGTGCAGACTTGAACCGTTATGCCGTAATGCAACAGATAGAGGAAGCGTTAGGGTTGTAGAGTTCTGAGTTTGGAGTTATAAGTTCCGAGTAGCCCTCAAAGACACACTACATACTATACTACATACTTCAGTATACAGACGACTCAATACTCCACTTTGTCTTCTTGAGTCTTCCAGGATTCGAAAACCCGGAGGGCTTCTTTTTGTAGCAGAACCTCTGCTTTTAAGCGGCGATCTTCCGGCTTTATTTCGAGTTCCTCATAAATGAAGGAGTCATCGAATCCCGCATCAGCGGCATCGTGCTTGTTTGCGGCATAATATAGTTTATCGAGATGAGCCCAATAGATGGCCCCGAGGCACATAGGACAGGGTTCACAGGAGGAATAAATCTCGCATCCTTCGAGAACGAACGTATTAAGTGCTTTACAGGCTGCACGAATTGCACTCACTTCCGCATGAGCAGTGGGGTCATTAGAGGCTGTAACGCGGTTGCATCCCGTGGCAACCACTTCTCCATCCTTGACGATTACGGCACCGAAGGGACCTCCCCCATTTTTAATGTTTTCGGCAGCGAGATCAATCGCAAGGCGCATGAATTTTTCCCTATGTTTCCGAAGGTTTCTCATCAGCCTTCCATTTTCCTGGCATCCGCCACGAAGATTTCCACACCTTTATCTGTCAGAGGATGGTTGAGAAGACCGAGGATGGCCTTTAGAGGACAAGTGGCTACGTCGGCACCTGCTTTCATACAGTCAATGATATGTTGGGTGTGGCGAATTGAAGCTGCGAGAACCTGCGTCTGATAACCGTAGTAATTGAAAACATCTACGATTTCTTTGATAAGAGCAACTCCATCGCTCGAAATGTCATCCAGACGCCCTACAAATGGAGAGACATAGGTGGCTCCCGCTTTGGCAGCGAGCAGCGCCTGTCCTACAGTAAAAACAAGGGTGCAATTGGTCTTTACGCCTTTTTCCGAGAAATACTTTACTGCTCGGATGCCATCTTTAGTACATGGCAACTTAATGGTAATCTGAGAATGCAGCGCTGCAAGCTCTTCCCCTTGACGTATCATATCGTCATACTCGGTGCCGAATACTTCGGCACTTACGTCACCGTCAACAATTTCACATATCTGCTGATAGTGTGCCTTGATGGCGGCATCACCCTTGATACCCTCCTTTGCCATAAGTGAAGGGTTGGTTGTAACTCCATCCAGGACTCCCAGTTCCTGAGCCTCTTTGATCTGCTCTAGATTGGCAGTATCTATAAAAAATTTCATATCTGATAAAATAATTTGTTGCACAAAAAGATTATTCTTCGTCAGCAATCCTCTGGGCTGCATCCATGACACGGAAGAAATTGCCACCGGCAATCGCTTTGATTTCGTGTTCCTTATAACCGCGCCTACGAAGTTCGATGATTATTCGCTGCATTTTGCTGATATCCTCGAGACCTTTTGGAGTGGTATTTATACCGTCGAAATCACTGCCGAGTCCAACATGTTTCACGCCTACCAGACTGACCACATGGTCTATATGGTCTACGACCCTTTTGTAGGAGGGCTTCCTGACGGCGTTCATTGCGATGACGGACTTTTCAAGTTGTTTCTGAAGCTCGACATTGGACTTGTCTTTCTGCCAGGCCTTGTCAGCTTCGTCGAATATATCCTCGAGATCCCATATCTCTGATGCCGCATACTCATTATCCAGAAAAGCGGGATAAAAATTGATCTGGATTACACCACCCTTTTCAGCCAAGGCTACAATCATTTCATCTGACATGTTGCGCGGATGTGAGGCAAGCGCCCGACAGCAGGAGTGTGAAGCCACTACAGGGGCTTTTGAATATTTGAGGACATCCCAAAACGACTCATCGGAGATGTGAGACACGTCTACCAGTATGCCAAGGCGGTTGCACTCCTCTATCACCTCTTTCCCGAAGGGACTCACACCACCCCAGCGTTTCTCCTTTGGAGCGCAGGAGTCACAAATCTCATTATTACCTGCATGTGTCAGTGTTAGATATCGTACTCCCATACGGTAAAACATCCGGAGCATGGAGAGATCCTTGTGTATCGGAGCGCCATTTTCCATACCGAGAAAAATGGAGATAAGTCCATTCTTTTTATTGCGTTTGGCCTGTGCAGGAGTGGTGGCGAAGGCCACTTTGTCGGGATTTTGCTCCACTGCATCATAAACACTCGATATAAGTTCGAAAGCTCGTCTGGTAGACTCGTCGGGAGAGAGAGAATTAGAGGTGTAAATTGCGAAAAAAGAGCCGTTGACTCCTCCCTTTTTCATTTTGGCAAAATCCACGTGTGTAACGGGAAACTTGCCGGGAGTGTAGCCTTGCTGTACTGTCTGCCCAAAATCTGCACCCTTGACCAGCATTAGCGGAGAGTCACAGTGGGAATCCAATAAAAATATCATAAAATCTCAATAATATTTTAAGGTTAGATAAATAATGGTCAAATTTACAAATTATCGAGAAATTGTGCAATAGTTGCAACAATCGGGGCCAAGCTCCGTCTTATAGTTAGAAAAGAGAGTGATGACACAGAAAGAGATCAAGAAGTTTTATGACACTCACTACAGGCGACTTTTCAATGCGAGTTACAGGATAGTAGGCAACGGTGCAGATGCTGAAGAAATTATGCATGATACGTTGCTGAGATTTTTAGAAATGGAGAATCCGCCTAAGGAACCTGCTCAAATATCTGCTTGGCTTATTCGCACCTGTATAAGAAGGTCTATTGACAGACTGAGGGTCATCAAAAGGGAAATGAGTTTTAAGGAAAACTATGAAGAACCTGAAAGCATTTCCGCTGAAGAAAGTGAGGAGATGGAGATATCCACAAGGGAGGAGGTAAAACGCGTAAAAGAGGCACTCCAAACCATGAAAGATCCCTATCGATTGGTTTTGACACTCTCGCTGGTTGAAGGAATGGATTATCAGGAGATTGCGGAGATTACCGGGCAGAAAGAGGTGACGATACGCTCCCAGGTTAGCAGAGGAAAGGCAGCACTTTTAAAAATATTGCAAAATGAGAGATATTGACAACATCAGGAAGATTTTTGACGATATGGAGCCAGCAGAGGGCCATTTTGAGAGGTTTTTGGAAAAAGCAAATCCCTCGAAAAGGATTGAATTCCGCAGGAATACTCCACGCAAACGAGTATTCTGGAAGGCGGTACTCTTCCCTGTCGCTGCATCGGTGATGATGATTTTTGGAGCCAATCTGCTTATCAAGACCATGAGCATAAAAAGTGATAGTTTCTCCAAGACCGTAGCAGTTATGGAAGATCCGCAGGATATCTACCACGCCTATATGGATGTGGTCAGAGATAGTTTCGAGTATCTTTCGTCACTGACAGCTAATGATCCAGATGATGGATTGAACGAACATTTCCACACTCTGGAAAACATCACATCTGAATATATTCCACTGCTAGAGGCACTTCCTGAAGAGATGAGTGAGCAAGAAAAGGCCGAAGTCCTCAAAGAATACTACTGCCAAAGGGTAGAAAACGTGGTTGCACTGCGGAAATATGTGGCTTCAATCACGCATAGACGTATCCAGCATTTATACTAGACACAATATTATCATTAATAACATTAAAAACAAGTCAAATGAAACGTATCATCCTAACATTTGCCGTAATGCTCGGCTTTATTCTTTCAAGCAATGCACAAACTGTAAAAACTTTTGACTATAGGGGCTTTGAAGGACTAGAAATCTCACATTGGTTCGATGTGGAGGTAATAAAGGGTAACACCTATTCAATTGTAATCGAAATCAGCGACGACATTGAGAAATTTCTATCAGTGAAGGAATCCAGAGGAACTCTTACTGTAGGTCTGGACAATCCCAGCAAGAGGGTTCTTAGAAATCAAGACAAACTCGCCAGAGCAACAATCACGATGCCGGTCCTCAACAAACTGACACTCTCAGGAGCATCGAAATTCCACACCAACGATACTTTTGACTGCGGAAAGACCAGATTTGTAATGAAACTTAGCGGTGCAAGCTTAGTCTACGGATTGAATGTAAGCGCAAAAGAGACCTTGATTACAATAAATGGGGCATCTACTGTCAGAGATTTCAAAGGTGATTTTCTAGACGCCGACATTAAAGTATCCGGAGCAAGTAAATTTTATGGAAATATCCACGCAGATGAACTTGACATTGAAGTTTCCGGTGCATCAAAGGCTGAGGTAGATGGAGAATTTGAAAAGGTAAATCTTGAGTGCAGTGGCGCTTCAAAAGCGATTCTTTCCGGTAACGGTGATGAAGTATCACTCGAAGGTAGCGGTGTAAGCACCATCGTGGCTGAGGGAATGAAGGTCAAAGATGCCAAAATTGACCTTTCAGGTACAGCTAAGGCAAGCATCTATGTGACAAGACGTCTTGATGTAGAGTGCTCCGGAGCTTCTTCCTGCACTTACAAGACAGACAAGTCAATTAGCATTACATCAGAGGTCAGCAGAGGGTCAAGTATTCGCCGCATAGACTAAATTTTGGGCATCCTCTGCCTTACTGCTTCAAACAGTACTATGGCAGTGGCCACGGAAACATTGAGGGAACCGATTTTACCTGACATGGGAATCGCTGCCTGAACAGAGCAGAGAGAGAGCAGAGAATCGGAAATTCCCTTACCTTCAGAACCCATGACGATTACGGTCGGCTGAGTGAAATCTACATCGTAGATTGAACCGCCGGCCTTTTCTGTTGCACACACAACCTGAAAACCGGCATCAATCATATAATACAAAGGAATACGCAAGTTGGGAACCTTACTGACAGGTACTCTTAGAAGAGCTCCGGCTGATGTTTTTATGGCATCGGCATTTATGGCCGCTCCACCTTTGGCAGGCAGGATCACACCACTTATTCCGGCACATTCCGCACTTCTGACTATTGCGCCGAAATTGCGTACGTCGCTTACCCCGTCAAGCATTAGGAAAATGGGGGCAGGATCATCTTCAAGTGCCTTTTCTACAATATCCTCAAAAGGCAGATAATCAATTTGTGACATATACCCGATAACGCCCTGGTGTGAACCACGACAGAGTTTGTTCATCTTTTCACCCGGAACAAACTGGAAAGGGATCTCGTTTTGTTTAACCAAATCGAATAATTCCCTAAAACGGTCGCCTTCGAGACCTTGCTTGAATAGAATTTTTTCAAATTTCCTGCCTGTTCTTATTGCTTCATATACAGGATGCATCCCGTAGAGGTAGTGTTGCTTTTTTTCTTCCATGGTGTCAATCTATTGTAAGGGATGCCCATTCATCCATTTTTGTTTCAAGATCCGATTTAAGTGCCTGGTATTTGTGCGTAAGTTCTACCATATCATCTTCCGGGGAGGGTGATGCAAGAATGGATTCCACTGTTGCGATCTCTTTCTCAATAGATGATATTTCATTTTCCAGCCGCTGCCGGCTATTTTTTATTTTACGTTCCTCCCTTGAAAGGTATTTCTGTTCCTCGTAAGCGGAGGATTTTTCCTTTTTGGACTCAGGAGCCGGCTGAGTAGAAGATTGCTGCTTGATTTCTATTTCCCTTAGGGAACTTATCTTCTTCCTATAGAGAAAATCATCTACACCTCCGAGGTGCTCCTTCACCCCTCCGTCAGCGAACTCATATATTTTCTCCACCAGACCATCAAGGAAATCTCTATCGTGCGAAACGATGATCAGGGTGCCGTCATATTTCTGCAGTGCTTGTTTCAACACATCCTTTGAGCGAAGGTCCATGTGGTTGGTAGGCTCGTCCAGAGCCAATAGATTGTAGGGATGTAGAATAAGTTTTGCCATTGCAAGTCTGGAGCGTTCTCCTCCGCTAAGTACCGCTACCTTTTTATCTATATCTTCGCCTCTGAAGAGGAAAGCACCCAGTATATCGCGAAGTTTGGTTCTAATATCTCCAACTGCAATCTTGTCCAGAGTTTCATATACCGTATCTTTTTTGTCCAATAAATCCTCCTGATTCTGCGCAAAATATCCGGTTTTAACATTGTAACCTACAACCGATTCCCCTTCAAAGGGCTGAAGTTGACCGGTGAGCAGTCGCATAAGAGTAGTCTTACCCTCTCCGTTCCTCCCGACGAAGGCCACCTTCTCCCCTCTTCTTATTGTCATGTTTGCTCCGCGCAATACTATCTTCTTCTTGGGTTTGGAATATCCTATAGTTGCATCCTTAAGGGAAAATACCACATCTCCGGAGCGCGGTGCAGAGGGAAAACGAACGGTAATGGTGCTCAAATCCTCTTCATCTATCTCAATGCGCTCCAACTTCTCCAGTTGTTTAATTCGGGATTGGACCTGGTTGCTCTTGGTAGGCTTGTAGCGAAATTTTTCAATAAACTCCTCGCTCTTTTCTATAAGACGCTGCTGGTTGTCGTATGCGGCACGCTGCTGGGCAATCCTCTCCTTCCTCAGCTCCACAAATTGCGAGTAGGGTACTTTATAGTCATGAATTTTTCCCAGCATCACCTCTACTGTACGATTGGTACAGTTGTCGAGGAATCTGCGATCGTGGGAGATCAGCACCAATGCACCTGAAAAGCTCTTGAGGTACTCTTCGAGCCACTGAATGGATTCGATGTCGAGATGGTTTGTCGGCTCATCCAACAACAGTATGTCGGGATTGCGAAGTAGGATTTTTGCCAGTTCGATGCGCATATTCCAGCCGTGGCTGAATGTGTTTGTCATCCTGTCGAGTTCTCCTTTGCGAAAGCCAAGTCCGAGAAGAGTTTTCTCAGCCTGCACATGGGGAGATTCCAAGGGGTAAAGCCTGAGTTGATCACTTATTTCATTCAGTTCAATTATCAGTCTGTGGTACTCATCCGACTCGTAGTCTGTGCGGCTTGCCAACTCATGTGATATCTGATCCATCCGCATATTGAGCTCATTATGCTCAGCAAATGCCGTCATAGCCTCATCAATTACGCTTTTATCGCGTGAATGCTTCATTATCTGTGGAAGATAGCCCACTTTCCGATCTGCCGGCATCGAGACCTTACCCGAAGTGGGCGACTGAAGGCCCATTATGAGTTTTAGAATGGTGGATTTACCGGCTCCGTTCTTGCCGACAAGTCCTACTTTCTCTTTCTCGCTAATGTGAAAAATTATGCTGTCCAGAAGAGTAAATCCCCCGTAAGAGACAGTAAGATCGCTTATAGAAATCACGCCTCACCTCCCGGGGCATCAGCCGCAATTTCATCCGTTTCAGATTTGCCCGTCCTACAGACCAATATACTTACCTCGTAGAGACAGTAGAGCGGAATGGCCACAAAGAAAAGTGTTACAGCATCTCCAGAGGGGGTTATCAGTGCTGCAATGACGAGAAGTATCACTATGGCGTGTTTCCGATATTTCTTCAGAAACTCTTTCGTTATAAATCCGAATCTGGATAGTACGGCAGCAAGTGCGGGCATCTCAAAGACAATTCCCATAATTAGAATCAGTGAGACGAACATCCCTATGTAAGAGTTGAGCGATATGTGGTTAGGGACATCGGATGAGACCTGATAGGTGCCGAGAAATCTTACAGTCAGAGGGAAGACCAGTAGGTATCCTACTGCTATCCCAATATAGAACAAAATCCCCGCAAAGCCAAATGCCCGCCTTACGACTCTTTTTTCATTTTCATAAAGAGCCGGGCGTACAAATGTCCATATTTGGTAGAAAATAAAGGGCATCGCAACAATCAATGCAACATAGAGAGATACCCTTATATGAGTAAAAAACTGAGCGGCCATCTCTATGTTGATCAGCTCAATTGAAAACTTTCCAACCGGTGCCAAACCCATAAGGGCAAGCAGGGAATCCAACCACCGGTAAAGACAAAAATCGGATGTGAGAGGCGCAAATATTATATCACCGAAAATCGTCTCCTTAAAAAAAAAGGCGACGACCATCAGTACCGCGAGCACTGCGACTGAGCGAAAAAGCACTTTCCTCAACTCATCGAGATGCTCCCAAAAAGACATATTACTGCTTCCCATCAGAAAACCGGTGTGGAAGTGTTATTTCTTCTCCTTATCTCCATTCTTGGAGTCATCGTCCGTTCCTTTTACCTCATTTTCCACATCCTTCATTCCCTCTTTGAAACTACGAACACCTTTTCCAAGCCCCTTCATAAGCTCGGGTATCTTTTTCCCTCCAAAAAGAAGGAGAACGATAAAGGCGATGATCAGGATTTCCTGCCATCCGAATGATCCGAATAATAACAAATTTCTCATCTTATATTGGTGTTATATTATTTTCAACACTATTTCATAGTGGCCAGGCGCGCCTGTAATGTCTCTATTTTGGTAGTCGCATCGGAGAGTTTTTTTCGCTCCAGAGCTACGACCTTTTCGGGAGCATTTGCCACAAATGCCGCATTATTGAGTTTTGCATTCACTCCTTTGATAAAACCTTCGTAACGTTTGATCTCGGATTCTATCTTTGCAATCTCTTCATCAAGGTCTATCATTTCAGCCAAAGGTACAAAATACTCGATAGTACCAACCATAAAAGATTGACCTACCGATGTGGTGTCAAAGTGCTCCACAACTTGTAAATCGGGCACATTCGCCATTTTGGAAATTACCGGAGTAATCATTTCAGGGTAGTAAGTACTCTTGACCTGCACCATTAGCGGCTCTTTAGGAGAGATATTTTTTAACTGTCTTAGTGCCCTGATAGATACGACAGTCTCAATAGCCTTATCGAAAGCAGAAATAATGGCCTCATCATAGCCGGTTGAAACAGGCATCTGTTGAAGCATGATGGTTTCCCCTTTTTCACGTTCTTCTATATTCTGCCATAGTTCTTCAGTAATGAAGGGCATAACGGGATGAAGTATCTTTAGGAGAGAATCAAAATAGGAGATTGTAGCATCGAAGGTAGTCTTGTCTATGCTCTCCTGAGCACCATCTGCGAATGGAGGCTTGATAATCTCCAGATACCAGGAGCAGAAATCATCCCAGAAGAGCTTGTAAATAGTCATTACTGCATCTGAAATACGGAACTTGGCAAAATCTTCGTTGATACTCTCAATAGCTTTATTCAGTTTGGCGGAAAACCAGGAGACGGCAAGGAGATTGACATCACTCTGCCTCTTAGCCTCACTAATCTTCCAGCCTTTTACCAAACGATAGGCATTCCAGATCTTATTGCTGAAATTACGTCCCTGTTCTACCTGACTCTCGTCGAAAAGGATGTCGTTGCCGGCAGATGTACAGAGGAGCATTCCCAAGCGCACGCCGTCTGCTCCATACTCCTTCATTAATTTAATGGGATCGGGAGAGTTGCCAAGCTGTTTTGACATCTTGCGACCCAATTTATCACGCACTATACCCGTCAGGTAGACATTTCTAAAAGGTATATCCTGACAGAATACCTGGCCTGCCATGATCATCCTTGCAACCCAGAAAAAGAGAATTTCAGGGGCAGTCACAAGATCATTTGTCGGATAGTAGTATGCGAGGTCGCGATTTGGCTCCTTATCGGGGAAGCCGGGCTTGGAAGGGTCAAATACCGATATCGGCCATAGCCAGGATGAGAACCATGTATCCAGTACATCCTCGTCCTGAACCAAATCCTCCTCTTTTATTGAAGGGTCAATTCGGCGTGCAGCCTCCAGGGCTTCTTCAAATGTAGATTCAACCACGTATTCCCCATTGGGAAGATAATAGGCCGGAATCTGCTGTCCCCACCATAACTGTCGTGATATACACCAGTCACGCACATTCTCCATCCAGTGACGATATGTATTCTTGAATTTATCAGGAATGAGTCTAACGGAGTCATCTTCCACCACCTGTAGGGCCTCTTGTGCAAGATCCTCCATTTTGAGGAACCATTGCATGGAGAGTTTTGGCTCAATCACGGCATTTGTACGCTCCGAGTAACCCACCTGCGACTTGTAGTCCTCCACCTTCTCGAGAAGTGCAGCCTCTTCGAGCATCTTCACTATCTTTTTACGAGCGACAAATCTCTCCTCTCCCACAAGGATTTGAGCTTGTTCATTGAGGGTTCCGTCATCGTTGATAATGTCGATTACGGGGAGTTTGTGACGCAAGCCTATTTCGTAGTCATTGATGTCATGGGCCGGGGTGATTTTAAGGGCTCCGGTGCCGAGGTCCATCGTCACATACTCATCCTCAATTATAGGAATCTCTTTATTGATAAGCGGGATAATCACATTTTTTCCACGCAAATGAAGATATCTTTCATCTTTAGGATTGACACAGACCGCCACGTCAGCCATAATGGTTTCAGGGCGGGTCGTGGCAATGGTGACATAATCACACCCTCCTTGTGAGACACCACCTGCTATTTTATACCTCAGGTAGTAGAATTTGGAGTCGGTCTCCCTATGGATTACCTCCTCGTCGCTTACCGCCGTCAAACCTTCGGGGTCCCAATTGACCATACGCACTCCGCGGTAGATGAGTCCTTTTTTGTAGAAATGGACAAATGTATTGATGACGGCAGCACTTAGATCGGGGTCCATTGTAAATCTGGTACGATTCCAATCACAGGAGGCTCCGAGCTTTTTCAGTTGCTCCAGAATGATACCACCATGTTTATCCCTCCACTCCCAGGCATGCTTTAAAAATTGGTCACGTGTCAGGTCGGACTTCTCTATTCCCTCAACTTTGAGCTTTTCCACCACCTTCGCCTCTGTTGCGATAGAAGCATGATCCGTACCCGGAACCCAGCAGGCATTGTAGCCCGTCATCCTCGCACGACGCACCAACACATCCTGAAGTGTATTGTTGAGCATGTGACCCATGTGGAGCACTCCGGTCACATTGGGAGGCGGGATCACTATAGTATATGGTTCACGTTCATCCGGTTCCGAGTGGAAAAATCCATTCTCAAGCCAGTAAGAATACCACTTGTCTTCCGTAAGGGAAGGGTCGTATTTGTTGGGGAGTTCCATCTATCTAAATATATAGCTTTGTTGTGATCAATTATTCAAACTGCAAAAATAAACAATTTCGGTAAATTATCCCTAAGAATGAGAACAGCATCTCGCTAAATGGTCGCCTAATCTCTTTAGTATAATCACTTTTTAGGACACAGCTCGCACAGCTCTTGATAAAGGCGTTGTACGGGAAGTCCCATTACATTATAGTAAGAGCCGCTGATTGCGGTAATGCCAATATGGCCTATCCACTCCTGTACGCCGTAAGCCCCGGCTTTGTCGTACGGCTCATATTTGCCTATATAATAGGAGATCTCCTCCATGGAGAGCTTTTTGAAAGTCACCTCTGTAGTTGCGGTAAATGAACGCATCTCATTGGGTGTACGGATTGCCACTCCCGTCATCACATAGTGGGTGTTGTCCGATAGTAGAGAGAGTATCCTTACTGCATCCTCCCTATCTTTCGGTTTACCCAATATCAGACATTTTTGAAGAATCTCGTCAGAGAGCATCCCGATTTCCAGTTTTTCATGGGAACCAAAGACAAGCGTATCAGCTGTTATAAGCACTTCGTCAGCCTCAAGAGGCCTGTGAAATGCTTTGGATTTGCGTTTGGCGAGATATTCGGGAACTTGTGAGTGCGGAATATCGCCGTTGAAGGCCTCCGGCGCTTCAGGGCCTGTTTCCACTTTGAATTTAATATCCAATCCCGCCAGAAGCTCGTGCCTTCGGGGCGACTTTGAAGCAAGAATAAATCTATAACCCTCAAACATTTCTTCCTGTTTTCTTTGATAACTCCATTATATGGTCGGGATAGTTGGGACTTACAGGTATCTCAGGATCAAACTGCCATCTTCCCTGCATTTTCAGAACCTTTTCAACAATATCTCTGATGCATCCCCGACCACCCGGGAAAGGAGAAATATAGTTACAAGCCTCTTTTACATCAGCCACGGCATCGGATGGGCAGACTGCAAGACCGGCCTCACGAAGTACCGGTATATCCGGAACATCATCTCCGACAAATGCCACCTCTGAGGGTTTCAGACCATAATCTGAGCAAAATTTAAGGAAATCGGGACGCTTGTCTCTCGAAAGCTGATAAAGATCCTGAGCTTCCACCCCCAGTGAAATAGCCCTATGCATAATACTTTGTGAGCAACCTCCTGTAATAATCGCTACCGGATAGCCATTATCCACTGCCATTCTTACTGCAAAACAATCTTTTGCGTTGTATGTGCGAAGAAGGTCCCCGTCCGGCATCGCCAAAACAGAACCATCGGTAAAAACTCCGTCCACGTCAAATACAAATGCTTTAATGTTTTCAAACATATTTTCACTCTTCATTTATTGTTATTCTTTATATTCTCTTTTTTTGTCAATACAAATATCACATTTTCCACAGGGGGCAGTTTCCTTCTGGCCGAAATAGCTAAGCAGAGATACGCTGCGACAGGTGGAATTGTCGGTAACAATGGATATCATGGCGTTCACCCCGGCGTTGCGGCGCTCCACTTTTTCATCATATTCCGACTCGGGTAAACGTAGGTTTTTTTCATACAAACGCTCATTATAAAATGTAAGAATAGGCGAGCGGAACTTTTGCACATAGGTCAAAACGTGTCTCTTTGACAGAGAGATGAGTTTAGCCTTAACCGCATCCACGGCATAACGTCCTGCTCTGGCAATTTGCTCTTCATCTATAGTGACGTAACCGGAAAATATACCGGTATACATCCTCAAAAGTACTTTCACAAAGGTATCCATCTCATTGGAACCGAGCTGGACTTTGTATAGTTCATCCCTCGAAACGTCAAAACGCACCTTCGAGGGTATTTCCAACTCTTCGGAAAGGGTCCAGTATCCCGCTTGCTCAATGTATCTGATTGCATAATAGGCAGTAGCGGAGTGGAGTTTGAATTGTCGCACAAATGCATCAAGATCAAACTTAACACTGCCTCCCCGCCCCTCCTCATAGGGTATCCCTAGAAAAATGAAAACCTTCTGGTAAATATCACGGATATAGTCCAGAGGAGGAAATGTCACGCGGCCAATCTGTCGCAAACGTCTGATATCGCTTTCATTCCAAAGTAATACCGTATAGGATTGCTCCCCGTCCCTGCCGGCCCTGCCTGCTTCCTGGAAATATCCTTCCACAGTATCAGGCATGTCAAAATGGCAAACAAATCTTACATCGGGCTTGTCAATGCCCATTCCAAAGGCGTTGGTGGATACTATTATACGAGTCCGGTTGCTCTTCCATTGGTCTTGAATACGTGAGCGTCCACCCCTCTCCATTCCGGCGTGATAAGCCTGTGCATCTATTTTCTGACTGCGAAGGAAAGATGCAATCTGTTCGGCAGTACGCCTTTTACCCACATAGACTATTCCACTGCCCGGCACATTTTGACATATTGAGAGCAACTGCCCCATTTTGTCTTCGGCTTTCCGGAAAACATAGGAAAGATTAGGCCTTTCGAAAGATGAGGTAATCTTGTTGGTAGAGTCAAACTCCAGATTTGACATAATGTCATCCGCAACTTTTAAAGTGGCAGTAGCTGTAAGAGCTATGACAGGGACACGCCTTTGTGTGTTGATTATCTGCCTGATTTCCGCTATCTGGAGATAATCCGGCCTGAAATCATGGCCCCATTGACTTATACAGTGTGCCTCATCCACCGCAAGAAAATTGACATTCATTCTTGCCACCCTCACACGGAAAATTTCGGTTCTCAGGCGTTCGGGAGAGAGATAAAGGAATTTATATTCGCCATAAATCGCATTGTCGAGAGTTATGTCAATCTCGCGGTATGACATACCGGAACAGACTAGTAATGAGGGAATACCGCGTTCATTAAGACTCTCCACCTGATCTTTCATCAGCGCAATCAGTGGCGATACCACTATACATATTCCGGGTCTCATCATTGAGGGCACCTGAAAACAAATAGACTTGCCTCCACCGGTAGGTAAAATGGCAAGCGTATCCCTCCCCTCCAGCACAGAGGTGATAATATCCTCCTGCATCGGACGGAAGGAGTCATATCCCCAGTACTTTTTCAAAGTTTCTCTCATTGCGCAAAAATAGTAATTATATGGCAAACTTTTTGCGTAAAATTAGGGGCATATAAATAATTATTATCTTTGCCCGACAATTAATTAAAAGAAATAAAAATAACAATTATGGCAAATATCGATTTATCTAAGTACGGCATAACCAATGTCAAAAAAGTAATACACAACCCCAGTTATGAGGAGTTGTACAAAGCTGAACTTGATCCTGCTCTAGAAGGGTTTGAGGCGGGTCAATTGACGGAGCTTGGTGCCGTTAACGTAATGACAGGTATCTATACGGGACGTTCTCCCAGAGACAAATTCTGGGTAATGGATGATGTTACGAGAGATACCATTTGGTGGACTTCTGATGAATACCTTAATGACAACAAGCCGGTTACTCCCGAAGCATGGAAAGTGCTGAAAAAGCTTGCTTCAGAGCAACTCTCAGATAAGACACTCTATGTGATGGATGCATTTTGCGGTGCTAATGAAAACTCACGCATTAAAATCCGTTTCATAGTAGAAGTAGCATGGCAGGCACATTTCGTAAAGAATATGTTCATACGCCCCACGGAAGAGGAGCTTGCGAATTTCGGAGAACCCGATTTTGTTGTACTTACCGCCTCTAAGGCAAAGGTTGACAATTATGAAGAACTCGGACTCAACTCGGAAACCGCAGTTGTATTCAACCTGACCGAGAAGATGCAGGTGATAATAAATACATGGTATGGCGGAGAAATGAAAAAGGGCATGTTCTCCTATATGAACTACCTCCTGCCCCTTCAGGGTATTGCCTCCATGCACTGCTCTGCCAACGTTGGTGAAGATGGTGATACAGCTATCTTCTTCGGTCTCTCCGGCACGGGTAAGACTACTCTTTCCACCGATCCCAAGCGTCAACTTATCGGTGATGATGAGCATGGCTGGGACGACGACGGAATTTTCAATTTCGAGGGAGGCTGCTATGCAAAGGTCATCAACCTCAGTGAAGAGGCCGAGCCCGATATCTATAATGCCATAAAACGCGATGCTCTGCTTGAAAACGTCACTGTCGACAAAAACGGTAAAATAGATTTCACCGACAAGAGCGTGACCGAGAATACCCGCGTATCCTATCCTATTTATCACATTGACAACATCGTTAAACCTATCTCTAAGGCCGGTCATGCTAAAAAGGTAATTTTCCTTACCGCTGACGCCTTTGGGGTATTCCCTCCCGTATCCAAGCTCACTCCCGAGCAGACACAATATTATTTCCTCAGCGGTTTTACTGCCAAACTGGCAGGCACCGAAAGGGGAATTACCGAACCTACTCCCACCTTCTCTGCCTGCTTTGGAGCAGCATTCCTCTCCCTACACCCTACTAAGTATGGTGAGGAGCTCGTAAAGAGGATGAAGGCCAGCGGAGCTACCGCATACCTGGTAAATACAGGGTGGAATGGTACCGGCAAACGTATCTCCATCAAGGATACCCGCGCTATCATTGACGCTATTCTTGACGGCTCCATCGACAAGGCGGAGACCTCATTTATTCCGGTATTTAATCTGGAGATACCCAAAGCTCTCCCTAATGTTGATACCAATATTCTCGATCCTCGAAATACCTATCCCTGCTCTTGCGATTGGGATAGAAAGGCAATTGATCTTGCAGGCAAATTTGTAAAGAATTTCGCCAAATTTACCGACAATCCTGCGGGTGCTGCGCTTGTAAAAGCAGGACCGAAGGTTTAGAGTTGCGGGGTGCGGGTTACGAGTTACGGGTTTTGAGTTTTGAATGTGATTTAGTTTGGAATTACGAGTTTAGAACCGGTAGCATTATATGTAGGATTCCCACCAGAGATTTTTAGCATGTAAATCTCTGAAATACTGATGCTTAATATCTATTCTCCGCAAAATTAACATAATTGTAACACAGCTACTACATTTGAAATGACAATCATTTAATAACTTTGCCAAAATATAAAACAACTTTTTTACATAAAAAACTATGGATAAATTACTTAAGAAATTATTGCCGCTTCTGGCACTAGTGTTTTTCTCTATTAATACCAGTGCTCAGATTACTACATCAAGTATAAACGGCCAGATACTCAGTGATTCGGGAGAAAAGCTCATCGGAGCCACTGTAATAGCAACACACATGCCCTCGGGCACCAATTATTATGCTGTAGCCAACGAAGATGGCCGCTACGCAATCCAAGGTATGCGTCCAGGTGGCCCATACGAAGTTAAAGTACACCTTCTCGGCTATCAGACTACCCTCTTCCAGGATATAACACTTCAGCTCGGTGTAGCATTTACACAAGATGCCACACTTGTTATTTCCACGGAAGAACTTGAGGAAATCGTTATTGTCGCATCACCTGCCTCCAAATTTACTACAGAGAAGACAGGTGCAGCTACCAATATCAGTTCATCTCAGATAGGTAATATGCCCACAATCAACCGCAGCATCTCCGATATTGCGCGTATCTCACCTTACGCAAATGGAATGAGCTTTGCCGGTGGTGACGGACGTTCTACCAACTTCACTGTTGACGGTGCAAACTTCAACAACAACTTTGGTTTGAGTCCAAATCTTCCCGGTGGCGGCAACCCCATCTCAATGGATGCCATAGATGAGATTCAGGTGGTTGTAGCTCCTTTTGACGTGCGTCAGACCAACTTCATCGGAGGCGGTATCAATGCCATCACCAAATCAGGTACCAACACCTTCAAGGGTACGGCTTATACCTATTTCCGCAACCAGGAAATGAGGGGTAATAAAATAAACGACAAGGATCTCGGTGACCGCGCAAAAGAGTCTCAGACTGTCTACGGCTTCACCTTCGGCGGTCCTATCATTAAAAACAAGCTCTTCTTCTTCACCAACTTTGAAATGGATAAAACTCCCGGGCAGGTGATTAACTACCGCGCCAACAATGGAGGTGAGAAAGCTGAAGGTAATGTATCCCGTACACTTGCTTCAGATATGAAGAAAGTTCAGGATTTCATGATGCAGAAATATGGATACGATACAGGTTCTTATACTGACTTCCCCGGAGATCAGTCAAATATGAAGTTACTTGCACGCATTGACTGGAACATCAATGACAACCACAGACTGAACCTCCGCTACAACTATACCAAGAATACTGCCTGGAATGCTCCAAACGGCAACTCTTCCGACACGGGATACCGTCTTAACGGCACTTACCGCGTGGGCAATCAGTCCATGGCTTTCGCCAACAATATGTATTCAATGGATAACAAGGTACAGTCAATTTCAGCTGACCTGAATAGCAAGTTTACCGACAATCTATCCAACCAGCTTCTCGTTACTTTCTCAAAAATCGATGACGTCAGAGGTTCCAAGTCCGCACCCTTCCCCCACATTGACATTATGGCCGGCAAGGATGCTACGGGCAAACAGATTATGGAGCCTTATATGTCTCTCGGTTATGAGCTATTTACCTGGAACAACGGAGTACACAACAACATTCTTACAATCAAGGATGATATTACCTGGCTCAAAGGAAAGCACAAGGTACTTGCAGGTATAAGCTATGAGTATCAATTTGCTGACAACGCATACATGCGTAACGGTACTATGTACTATCGTTACAATAGTATCGATGATTTCCTCAATAGCAGGACTCCGGAGTCATTTGCAATCACCTACGGCTGGAATGGCGAACCCAATCCGAATGCCCGCGTTACATTCAACCAGATCGGTCTCTATGTACAGGACGAGTGGAGTGTAAGCAATAAATTTAAACTTACTTATGGTGTTCGTTTTGATGAGCTCCTTTTTGACAATAGCGATATTGCCACCAACAAAGCCATCTACGGTCTCACCTTCAGGGATGGCGAAAAGATTGACACGGGACTTTGGCCCAAGGCTAACCTCCAGATATCTCCAAGGGTAGGTTTTATATGGGATGTAAAGGGCGACAAGTCCATCAAGGTTAGAGGAGGTACAGGTCTCTTTGCAGGTCGTCTCCCGCTGGTATTCTTCACCAATATGCCTACAAATGCCGGTCTGGTTCAGAACTCGGTACAATTTAGAACTACCTACAAAAATGGTGTTCCTACCGGGTATGACAGTCGCCTTGAAAAATTCAATGGTGGCATGATGACCAATGTTCAGGATGCTATCAAGGCCCTCGGTCTCCAGTCAGAACTCAACGAAAGCAATCACGTTGCAGGTTCCAAGATTTCAGGTGTTGACCGCAATTTCAAGATGCCCCAGATTTGGAAATCTTCTGTTGCAGTTGACTGGCAGCTTCCCGTTTCATTCCCCTTGACCCTCACCGGTGAATTCATGTTCAATAAAACTATCAGCGGAGTTACCATTGACAATATCAATATTGAGAATACCACGAGCTGGGAGCGTTTCCGCGGTGCTGACAATCGTCTTATCTATCCTGCAAACTATGCAATCAATAAGGGCAAGAACGCTGTAATTCTGGCCAATACAAATAAGGGTTACGGCTACATAGCAAATGTCACTCTGAACGCCCAGCCTGTAAACAACCTGGATATTATGGTTGCATACACGATGACCGAGTCCAAAGAGGTATCGGGAATGCCCGGTAGCGACCCCGTATCAACATGGCAAGGACTTATTACCGTGGACGGTCCCAACTTCGGCACTGTTCAGCGTTCGCAATATGTAGTTCCTCATAAATTGATTGCGAGTGTTAATTATTTCATTCCCTTCAAATTTTTCGGAGGAAAGGGACTTCATCTTAACCTCTTCTACAGCGGATCATCAGGCAGTGGCTATAGCTATGTTTACTCCAATGACATGAATGGAGACGGCATAAACCGCGACCTTATGTATATCCCTAAGGATGACAGCGAAATCAACTTCAAAACCGATGCTGACCGCGCTGCATTCTGGAAATTTGTAGCTCAGGACAAATACCTCAGCACTCACAAGGGAGAGTATGCCGAGGCTTATGCTGCACGCACTCCCTGGGTTCACCGTTTTGATCTTCGCATCGCAGAAGACTTCGCATTCAGAATCGGTAACACAAGACACAATTTCCAGCTTGTATTTGACTTTATGAATATCGGCAACCTCTTGAATTCAAAGTGGGGTGTTTATCAAATCAACGCCATTTCCAACAACAGCGCCATCCTCAAGTATGAGGGACAGAACGATAAAAAGCAGCCCATATTCTCCATGTACCAGAAGGATGGTAACTACCTAACCCAATCTTACGACTACAGTTACCACTATGACCAGGCATGGAAATTCCAGATCGGAATACGCTACCTCTTCAATTAAGACTTGAATCAGCATAACAAAAAAACGGGTATGACTCTGCTGTCATACCCGTTTTTTATATACAAATTATTCTCCCACCTTAGGGCCGAAAGAGCACCTGATTAATTTCCCGGAACGAACAAACGAACGGTAAATTCATTGGTCTGGATATTGCCATAGTAAGAGATTGCATAGGTGCTGTTGAAGTACATATTCCACGCTCCGGCGGTAGAATATACAGTCGATGACCTGTAGTATCCCTGTACGCCTACGTTGTTGGGCGAGCCATTATTATAATAACCTCCGGCAGGGAAATAACGAACAACGTCATTACCGGTCCCGCTAGTCCAGAAAGTACCATCGTCTATATCACCGATGGTTACCGATGGTGCTACATTGCGGGAAGTTATTTTCAGGTGCGTATGTTCCTTATTCGTATCGTAAACGTACTCATACTTCCAAGCAGAAACCATATGGGTACCTTTGTAACGAAGAGCATAAGAAACCCGATTTGAGGTAGTACGAAAATCGCTGGTCATACTTACGTTCTCACCCTGAACCGTGACGTTCTCAGTAATGCCAACATAAGAATATGGAGAATTGAAGCGAACGTAATAATTCTGGTTGGTGACATATTTTGGAACGATACCGGACCATTCTACCAGGTCGGGTAAGTGATGACCTGGAATGTCGATAGCTTTTGCAGCGTTAAAATCGAAGTACCCGCAGCCTTGGCAAGCAGTTGGATTCGCTACAAAACCATTGCCGGCAGGATTCACATTGGACTCAGCAACATAGATAAGTGGATTGTCCAGTGTCCAACCGCTGCTTACGGTGCCTGTATAACGATTCCCTTTGAGGTAGTTCTTTCCACCTGTGACCTTGCCGCTCCTCCACACATACGGCAGTACTCCGATCAGTAATATTTTCGCTTTTCCGTTTGCAGCAATCTTCACCACGGCGGGGTCAAAAGCGAGGAAAGCGGTCATACTGTTTACAGTTGAAGAAAATGTTATACCGGTCACGTTAAGTGTCATAGATTTAAAGACTCCCGATGAAGTCTCTACAGTATAAATCAGTTGATCGAGTTCCCCTACCTTTTGTGGTATATTGCTGAGGTTGAATTTGAGAATGCTGTTCTTCAATTCCAAATTAAAGGCTTGATCGATGGAGTTTGCCACTTCATCGAACAGGAGCAGTTTGTTTTTGAGATGTCCCGTCGTGCCGTCTCCGGTCTGTGTCTGCTGCCAGAAAGCATCAGGTAAGGGTTGCACGCTGCCGTTGGCATCGAGTGTGACAGTTGCGGGATAGTAGGCTTTGTAGGTGGCAGCACCAATTATCTGTTGTCCATTAAAACTATTGACGGTACCGGTGTTGTATGTAAAGAGAGAGGTTTGGTTCATATAGAGACCGTCTGCATCATATCCGGCAAGCAAGAGTTGATCGCCACTCTCCCATGAAAGTGTGCGGTTTGCGTCATCGTAAGCTACACGGGTTTCCGGTGAGATATATACGCTTATGGTAACGATCTTTCCCCCTTCCTCTAAAGGAACCGGAAGAGGTTCGCGATTACAGCCCGCAATCAACAGGGCAAGAAGGGCTAGAATAGATAGTTTTAATTTCATATCCGTTAGTTTAAACAGCCAGGAGTATAGTATTGTTAGGCCAATTTGAATTCTGTTGTGTTTATAATCAATTAAGTCAATTGTTGATCTACAAAGTTAGGATTTTTTTTCGGGACGGCCAAACCCCGGAAGGTTTTGTTAAACGTATGAAGTGCAGTTCAAATATTTGTTTAATAACTGCAATAATGTTTATAGTCTCCTCACACTCCGGAAAAGCATCCGGAAAGAGAGATCAGGCAAACAAAAAAGGGTTGGAACTTTTTGTGGTTCCAACCCATGGGTTATGCTATAATAGTCAGGCTATAGGCCTGATTAATCAGCCGAAGGTATAACCCTCATACCGCTTAAAAGCGGCCGGGACAATCACCAACTATTACCGGGACACCAGACGAATGGTATGCTTGCGGTCGGTGGTGGTGAAGCTGGCGCTGTACGCGGCGTTGTTGTCGTAGAGCATGTTCCACACGTTGCTGCCGCTGTCCACCGTGGAAGACCAGTGGTAGCCGTACTGGCCTTGGTGGATGGGTGTAAGGGCAGTACTATACCCCGCCGCCGGGAACACGCGCGACACTACGCCAACGCTACTCCAATCGGCATCTTTTGACTGTTGAAGCGTGTATTGTGTGGCGGTTGACTTCATATCTATCACCATTCGGGAATCCGGATTGCCAGCACCCTGATTCTCCTTCCGGTAACGAGCTATCGCGTATAACGTCGGGTAGGATTGGTGCGTGTAGGTTAAAGTGGCGTAAACCACACCGCTAACATGCTCAAAAGTACCGCTCATGGTATAACTTTCACCGCCAACAGTTACAGCCGCGTTACTGAGTGTATTAGCCTTCCAACCGTTAAAATTTATGTAAGTGTTCGATTCCGGGATAATTGCTCGCCACTCTAGAATAGTGGGGAGGTAGTAACTTTTGCCGTCAAGCGTGGCCGGGGTAGTATTGTAGGCTGTCATGGCATCATTCCAGTAAAAGAGGTACTGCCCTGTGGCGTCGTGACCTGTCTCGAACGTACCGGTGAGGTTTGCCATGTTGTGCTCGGCAAAGTAGCTGAGCGGGTTGTTAATCTCTATTGCCCAACCGGTGGTCACGATACCCAGGTAACATTTGCCTGCGGTATAGGTCTTCACGTTTGCAGCCTGTGTACTCCACTTGTACGATTTGGCGCCTGACAAAGTTATTGTCACCGTTCCACCTGCAATGATTCCGGTTACAACGGTGGGATCGAAAGCGATATAAGCTGTCAGATCGGTTTTGTCGGAAGAGAATGTGACATTTGTTACGTTAAGATCCACGGATTTGAAGACTCCCGATGCAGTCTCTACCGTATAAATCAGCTTATTGAGCGTCCCTACAGCAGCCGGTATGCCCGACAGAGTCAATTTTAAGATGCTGCTCTTCAGGTTCAATGCAAATCCATCGCCAATAGCATTGGGCGTTTCGTCGAACAAAAGCAGTTTGTTTTTAAGATGTCCGGTTGTACCGTCTCCATTCTGGGTCTGTTGCCAGAAGTTGACTCCAAAAGGATTCACATTGCCGTTCGCATCCAGCGTTATAACATCTCCGGGATAGTAGGCTGTGTAGTTGTCGGCACCTGCTACCGGTGTGCCGCTAAATTTGTTGCCTCCGATATTGGTAAAAACTTCGCTCCTTATAAAAGTTGTACCGTTATATCCGGCGAGTAAGAGCTTATCGCCACCCTCCCATGAAAGTACATTGTTGCCGGTTCCACCGGTGTATGTCACGCGGGTTTCCGGTGAGATCGCTACATTTGTGGTAACGATATTTTCTTCTTGTTCCACAACAGGTTCGGGAATAGGTTCAAGCGTACAACTCGCCACCAATATGGCAAGCAGTGTAAAAATAACTGATTTGAATTTCATGCCTGTGTTTGTTTAAGCTGTAGATCATTGGCTATGAATTGGACCGACTAGAGTATTGCCAATAACCTTTATTTAATTTGTTGTTTTTTACTTCTTGTTTTTATCCTTTGAACTCTCAACCAAGGTCTAAGGACCAAGGACTAAGAGCTGATTGTTGATCGCCAATGGCTAATAGATAACACTTAATAGCTAACAGCTGATCCTCCTTACCACGCCTCTCCTCCATCACCGATGGGAGGAAGCATACCACTTGCATTGAGGATGTTTTGAGTCAGCTCAATATCTATAACTTCGATATCGGGCGCAGTGTATTGTTCCACTGCCAAATAGTTGTCAACTTCTTGTTTCATAATGCGAATAGTTTATAATTATTGTCTGAATATATAGTGATATAAAAGAGCCTATAAATTTCTTTCTTCATAGTAAAACCGATCGTTACTTCCGTACGATCCGTTTATCATGGCAAAAGGCACTATTTGTCGGCTACGGCTGGAGTCAACAATAGGTAAACTACCGGCAGAAATGCTACCGCTATGCGTGGCAATGGGGGGGGGAGTAGTGTGGAATGTGGTGGGGATAACTACCTCTATATCAAAGAGATATAGTGAACGCACAAACGAGCGTCCGTATTGACATAATGAAATGTTTCTATTTTGTCCAAACATGGAATATAGACCTTTTTTTTAAAAAAACATAAAATTCCCCGTACAAATGTAAGAAGAAAAATGAAATAATTAAAAAAAAATATTCCATATCCTTGTGAAAATAGTCGTGTTTTGTCGTATCATAAAATAAATGTTAGTAATCTATTTCAGAAAAAGAACAAAAAGGCCGGAATGCATCTCTTAAATATTAATAATTGATTTTCTTAAACAAAACTTTTGTCTTTTTTTAAAAAATATTTAAATTTGCATCCCGTTATGACTTTTGGATTTGACAACAAAAAATACCTGAAAATTCAGTCCGAACGTATACGGGAACGTATCGCCCAGTTTGGCGACAAGCTCTACCTCGAGTTCGGAGGTAAACTTTTTGACGATTATCATGCCAGCCGCGTTCTGCCGGGATTCAAACCCGACACCAAGCTTCACATGCTTATGCAGATGAGTGATGAGGCCGAAATCGTAATTGTAATAAGTGCTGTTGATATTGAAAAAAACAAGATACGCAACGACCTCGGTATCACTTACGATATGGACGTTCTGCGACTTCGTCAAGAATTTGAAAGCAGGGGTTTTCTTGTGAGTTCAGTAGTTATAACTCACTACAACGGTCAGGCCAGTGCAGACCATTATCGCTTAAAGCTTGAGCGTATGGGGATCCGCACATTTTATCACTATACCATTGAAGGATACCCCAACGATGTGGCCCTGATTGAGTCGGATGAAGGGTTTGGCAAGAATGACTTTGTAGAGACCACACGTCCTCTGGTGATAGTTACATCTCCCGGATCCGGCAGCGGTAAGTTTGCGGTATGTCTGAGTCAGCTATACCAACACCAGCAGAGAGGAAGTAAGGCCGGCTATGCCAAATTTGAAACATTCCCCGTTTGGAACCTGCCACTCAAACATCCTATCCATCTCGCTTACGAGGCAGCCACGGCAGATCTGAACGACGTAAATATGGTTGACCCATTCCATCTGGATGCATACGGCACGGTTGCAGTCAACTACAACCGTGACATAGAGATATTTCCCGTACTCAATGCACTTTTCGAGGGTATTTATGGTGAAAACCACTATAAATCACCCACAGATATGGGTGTAAATATGATAGGTTTCTGCATAAGTGATGAGGAGGTGTGCAGCAATGCCGCACGCAATGAGATAATCCGCAGATATTACACTGCACTGGGAAAACTTGCAGATGGGGAGCTCAATGATGCCGAGGTAAAGAAAATAGCTCTGGTAATGAAGCAGGCCAAGATAACAACCGCTTTTCGCAAAACAACAGTGGCTGCCAAAGAGCGCAAAGAGAGCTCCAATGTCAACGCTTCTGCAATAGAACTTGCTGACGGTACCATCATTACAGCGAAGACAAGCCCTCTTTTGGGTCCCAGCGCCGCATTGATACTTAACGCCACAAAATATCTGGCCGGCATTGACCATAGTGTAAAACTGATCCCCCAGAGCATGATAGAGCCTATCCAGAAGACCAAGGTCTCCTATCTGCACGGCAGCAATCCGCGTCTGCACACGGATGAAGTGCTGGTTGCATTATCAATGCTCAGTACCACAGATGAAAATTGCCGCCGTGCTCTGGAAAAACTTCCCGAACTCGACGGCTGTCAGGTGCACTCTACGGTAATGCTTAGTGAGGTAGACCGCAAGATTTTCAGAAAATTGGGTGTTGACCTCACCTGTGATCCTAATAAGGAACCCTAATCCTCCGACTCAGACTTGGGCTTGATGCTGATCTTTAGGTCGCAGTCAAGCTCTTCGGCCATATTGCGGAGATCACTCAGATATATGGAATCAACCTTGACACAGTTGGTCCACCAGGGCATACCACTGTGTGCAAGACCTTTTTGACGTAATTGCTCAATAAAATCTTTATTAGTATAACCGGCATCAAGAATAGCCCGGCGCAACTCAAAAAGGCGTTTGGTAGAATCAAGGCGCGGATATGCACGCTCTGCAACTTCGATCTCAAGATGCTCAGGCATCTCTATCTCCTTTTTAACACGTCTGGAAACCAAACGATAATCCCAGTCATAACCATAGTTGCCAAAAATATCTTTGATTTTGGCAATAGTCATATCATCATACTCAAACCATTGTTGCATGGATTGCTTGGATATACCGGCTTTGCGGGAGAATGAGGAGACATTTTCACCAGACATCTTTAAGAAGTGTGCGATGAAATCCAGATTAACGAGAGTGGAGAGTTTGCTTGGACGTTTTCCTACCATAATGCTTTTTTAATTTTATTTGTTGATTACTATACAAAAATAATAAAAAAAAGCATTATTTAATAATTTATTTTAACTTTTTATCTGTTTTTATTGATTTTGTTATAGTTTTTAGATTTAATATCGTTTATAACTTCAAGCGATGATACAATCCTATTAACACGGTAATGCAGCATACCGGCCAGATAGTGAGGATCTTCAGAGATATAGAGGGCAAGTGCCAAGGATGAGGGTAGAATGTCGGGGAAATCCTTGTAGAGCGAATTCAATCCAAGTACTATTAGTTCTTTAGCATGGAGGTAATCACGATTTATTTCTATGAAGAATTCGCTGCTTGCTTCATCAAAGGAAATAGTTAGTAGTTCTGTCATAATTCCGTCTGCTTGCTTATTTGTGGGCTTTTTTTACAAAGAAAAGCATTGAATTGGTCAGAAAACAGGAATGATAGATGTTTTGAAGATTATTTGCGATTGTCGCTGTCTATCTCTTTTTACAAAAAAATCAATGCCGTATCACTAAGGATGTTGAGAGATTTTCATAGCAATTGGTGGTCAAACGGAGAAACATAAATGTTATTTATCGGATTTGACCACCCCTGCCGGAATGAGATATGAAGGTGGTTAGAGATAATGGCGTTTGTCAGTATATTTTATTGTTTCGTAAATGTTTTAGATATTTAAGGTCAAAATAAGTTCATATCTAAAACATTCGCAATGAAAAGAGTAACAAGAATATTCCTCATTACGGTATTTGCCCTTATGATGGTTGGTTGTAGGGAAAGTTCGGAGAGCAATATAGTCACCGGAAATGTAACATTCCACTCTGTAGTGAAGGATGAAATCGCTACAAAAAGCAGCATTGATGTAGATGATTCGGCAATAATGAGAATGGAACTCTCCCTTTACGACAATCTGGGAAGACTTGCCGAATCACATAGTGTTGCTAACGGAGCAGATATTTCTCTTGATCTGCCAATTGGAATCAGTTATACCTTGTATGCACTTGCCAATGTCATAGGATTCACTCCACCCGCTTTGGAAAGCGAAATGGAGGAAATTTGCATAGATTGGCCGGGACTGGCAGGTATGACTTCAGTTGGCTTTCCTATGTCCCACAAAGGAACTTTTACAGTAGCACAAGGTAATAACACTTACACAGTAGATTTTACACGCCTTGTTGCAAGATATGACTTAATTATAGATCGGAGCAATATGGAAGGCAGTTTCGAGGTAACCGGAGTTAAACTTCGCAACTCGGCAGCCCATGCCTTTCCATTTTCAGCTAAAGCTGCTACTCAGACCCTTGATGGTGATATTGCCACATTATCCGACATTCAACGCATGAATAGCGGCTCTTCCGTCTCATTTTATATGTTCGAAAACCTCCAAGGCATTCTGCTCCCAAACAATAAAGACCCCTGGGCCAAAATTCCCGACAACATTCCATTGGCAAAGGATCTCTGTACTTATATAGAAATTGAGGGTGAATATATAGGAGGAGGAGTTTCAACAGGGCTCAATTCTGAAAAGATGACCTTCAGGATCTATCTGGGAGCAGACAATACCTCTTCTTTTGATATAATGCGAAATACTATGCAGACACTCACATTATTCCCTTCCGACAACTCCATCTCCGCACAATCGTGGAAAGTGGATCCGGGAATTGTGGAGGACAACAGAAGCATCGGCTGGGACCCACTCGCCATAAATCTTTTATCTATGGGAAAAGATACAGCTACTCTGCAACTCTCCCCTACTTCGCTGCCGGTAATCCTCAAGGGCAGTAATGAGTTTGAAAATGGAGCTCTACACTTTTCCCGTGAGGGAGAAAAAGTGATCATTAGCAGCACCTCCAACAATAGCACGGCTATAAATGCTACTCTGACCGCAAGCACCCTTGACCTTAAAAAGAGCAGCACACTACAGATAACCGTAGCGCCGGCAGTGAGCGTCACGCAGATTATTGTAGAACCATCCTTCTTATCCTTATACTATGGAAAGAGTGAACAGCTTACGGTGACAGCAGTATGGTCCGATGGCTCTACAAGTGACATTACGGCGTACTGTTCGTGGGATAACAGCATACCCGGTGCAGCTCTCCTCTCCTCTTCGGGTATGGTAACAAACATTTACTCAGGAAGTGAGGATTATGCTAAGGGAATAATTACGGCAGAATATATGGGGGAAATTGGTACCGTACTCGTTCATTGTTATCGTAGCGGCTACCTGCATTACAGTTATCTGCTAAATCTCGACCCCACATTTGCTAAAGTGAGTCTTGGCTCCTCAATGCAGATTACGGCAACATTGACCACCACTACCTTTATTGACGGAGTAGAAATCGACTCATCTCATGAAGATGTTACAAATTCCGCTCAGTGGAGCAGCCTACATCCCGATAAAGCAACAGTCTCCGCAGGTGAAGTCACCACTCTATCTATAGGGACAGCTGCAATTATGGCAGAGCACAGCGGAGAGACGGGATTCACAATATTGCAAATAATACCGCAGAGTACTCCCGGTATAACATCCATAACACTCTCTCCCACCTCCGCTAACATTACGGCAACCGGAAGCCAATCATTCTTTGCGACGGCAACCTATTCAGATGGGACGATTGAAGATATCACATCGCTCTGCTCCTGGAGCAGCTCAGATACCGGTGCCGCCACTATAAGCAACGGGATGGCAACGGGATGCAATACCACCTCTTCTACGAAGACAACCATAATCACAGCGACATATTCAGGAATGAGCGCAACAGCAAACCTTTCAGTAGAAGGAATAACAAAGATTCCGACTTCGCTATCAATCTCCGCATCCCATGCTACCATAAAATGGAACGGAACCGCTCTGCTCTCCGCTAGTGTTACATGGAGTGACGGTTCAGTAACTACGGAAAGCGATATAAGCTACATTATTCTCTCCGGTGAGGAATATGTTTACAATTACCAAGTGGAAGAGGGCTCTCTCAGAGGCAACAATAGCACATCCACTGACAGGCATATCACAATACGGGGAACATACTCTTATGGTGGAGTCGTATTAACCAATACTATAACTGTTATTATTCAAGCTAAAGAGAGTGTCACCCCATCGGGAATCGTACTATATATGAATAGGAATACCATCGCACAGGGTGATAGCCCATGCATACTCTCCGCCATGGTAACATATAGTGATGGAAGCACCGAAACATTTACCTCATACGGAGTCACCTACTCACTTGAGGGAGAAAATATTTCCTTTGCAAATCTCACCGGCAATACGATTGAAGCATCAAATAGCAGCAATTCATATAAGCAGGTTACAGTCAGGGTGACTTATTCATCCGGAGGAGCCACAGTTACGGATTCGCGAACTCTAAATGTCAGACCGAAATATCCTGTCAGTGTCAATATCACTCCATCCAACAATAACTTCACTTCACCATCAGGAGTGGCTTTGTCATCAGGACAATCCATTTCATTTAGTGCTGTAGCCATATATAATGAGGGGAGCATCGATGAGTGTACCTCCTCTTCAATTTGGACTATTACCATACTACACTCAGACGGTGGTACAAGGGTTATTTCCGGCAACACCGTCTCCTACAGCCAACTGTTTGATGAAGAGGAATATACTATAACCGGAGTGACAGTTATGGCTTCATACACTACTGACGACGGATTGCAAAGCACTACCGCCACCGGAACGCTTTCCGGACTGATAACCTTGCAGTGAGTGGTTATCTGTTTAAAATTGCGTTGAACTCTTCAATTGACAAAAACTGCGGTTGATATTCTACACCCCTTCCCGAAAGATTTCGGACGAAAGCCCGCAAATGGTTTTCAGATCCCAGTATCAGTGGATTGTAGGTGGCTAGAATATCTTCATTGTCGGTCTCTTTCATCAATTGTTTTAAATCGCGAATATCGAGCTCTTCAATGTATGCACCTATCTTTAATGCTTCAAGAAAGGTGTTGCCTTCTGCTGTCAACTTATCGTAAATTTTTTGAAGTTCCTTATTATGGAATTTGCCCTCTTCCTCAAACGAAGGGTCTTCGATCTCATATCGCTTCATGAGATCTACCACTAAGTTCTGGTGTACCACTTCACTTTTCGCGATATTTCTGAAAATCGGAATATTATATTTATTCGCAAAAAAGATATATACGTCGTGAGCCAGTTTCTCCTCTTCGCGCATCAGAAGGATTCCTTCTTTTTCGGCATTCGTGAGTTTATCAGTCACATTCAGATTTTGGGAACATCCTACAAACGAATTGATTATTAGCATAGTAGCCAGTCCCATTTTCAATAAAAAAACATTATTATTTTTCATGGCTTTCATTTTTAAAATTATTAAACATCTGTTTTTAGATTTCTTTTTTTATTTATTAAACGATTCTAAATTAGAATTGTTGCAAATTAGATCAAATTATAGTAAGGATGACACCTTATTATTAATTAAGCAAAGTAGAGTAAAAGGATAATTGTGATTTTGGTATGGGAAATAATATATTTTTTTGTACATTTGTCTATTAAAAGAAATTGAACTTTAATAAAACTTACCTATTATGAAAAAATTACTTATTGCTTTGTTGTTCGTATTTATTGGTACCCAAGGATATGCACAATTTTACGTAGGCGGTACTTTTGGTGTTACGTACAGTCGACTAGCCGGAGCGGGCGGAATGATGGATTTTGGCGGTTTTGGTGATTATGACGATTATGATGATTATGATGATTACGGGTCGTCTGATGCACAGACAGGTTTTTCCTTCAAATTACTTCCGGAAATAGGTTACCACTTGTCCCTCAGCATGGCTGCCGGAGTTAGTTTCGGTTATATCAAAGGCTATGCCGCACTTGGTTCAATGGATATAACAGATTACAAGGCTATGCTTAGTACGGTTATTAGTACGGCAGCGGATACTCAATCTGAAGGTGGTGGTTACCATGCAATACGTTTGGCACCATATATTCGCTACACCATGATCAGAAAAGGAGGATTTGAGATTTTTACCGATGTAGTTGCAGGTTTCAATTACATTTTGGATAAATCAGCAGGCTCTAATTATATCTCATTGGAAGCCTGTTTAAGACCGGGTATTTCTTTTGCAATCAGCGATAGTGTAAAACTTTTAGCCAAAACGGGGTCTATAGGCTTCCAACACTTCAGATCTACGGACAAGGGTGGCATTAATCTTACACGACTTGGTCTGGATCTGGATGGAAATAATTTGATGCTTGGAGCAGTATATTATTTCTAGTTTATCTAGACCTATCGGATATTTGACTGACTTTCCCTATCAACCGGTAGGGAAAGTTGGTTTATATCCCTATCCCCAAAGATCAACCGGCAATTATTTTGGAATTGCCAATATTAGGTGTGTCCTCCTAACATCTTGTGGACAGATAATATGATATGTTTGTAAGAGTAGTTCATACAACAATATTAATACTATTATGGATACCCTCCATTTGGGCTCAGTCTGCCGGCGCATATCGGATTGTTGAAAAAGCGCACAACAACCGCTTCATAAGCAACTTTCAAGCTCAGGCAGAAATGACGGTTTACAGACCTACATGGCAACGTACCATAGGAATTAAAACTTGGCTGAGATCCAGAGAAATGGTTATGCTCCTCATTGTCTCTCCTCCAAAAGAGAAAGGACAATCATACCTAAAAAAGGGAGACAATATATGGAGCTGGCAACCTGTGATAGAGAGAACGGTAAAAATAGCAATTTCTGCTGCGGGGGCTTCCTGGCAGGGAAGTGATTTTACGATTGATGACATGATGAACACCACCTCTTTTTTACATGATTTTACTCATGAGTTGTTAGGTGAGGAAGAAGTAGAGGGGGATCTCTGTAATAAATTGCTCCTGACACCGCATTCGGAAAGTGCAACACTCTGGAGTAAAGTAATTGTCTGGATCAGCAAGATAAGTTTCGTGGAACGTAAGATAGAGTACTATGATGAAAATGGCGCTTTGATTAGAACATATTTTGCCGACAATGTAAAAAAAATCAAAGAACACTATATACCCCTTCATTTAGAGGTTATTCCTGCCGGCAAAGAGGGATATAAGACTATAGTTACGATACTGGATTGGGACTATGACACACCTTTCAAAGAGAGCTTCTTCTCTCTACAAAATATGAGACGACTTAACTGATAGTTTTCCATGATGAAATTGGCTTGGTTGAATCTGCAAAGGAATCCCTCTCGTGCATTGCTAACTATATTGTCCGTATTTATAGCCGCATTTTTCTCCATTATTTTTGGATCCGTTAAAAACGGAATACTCAACTCTTCTACAGAGAGCATTTTAAAGCTCTCCGGAGGGGATATTGAAATAAGATCAAAAAGTTATTCTACAAGCAGCTCCATTGATGACATAATGCAGCTAGATTCTGCAATGCTAGATTCTATCTCAAGGCTCCCATATGTGAATAGAGTTTTACCTATTCTTCAATCCTATCTGCTCATATCACATTCATCATCTACCACCACCAAAGCAGTTTCGATAATTGGCATAGACCCGGAATCAGAAAAGGATCGCATCCTGACGGTTACCGAAATGGTTGAAGGTGACTGGTTTTCAAAATATGATAAAGGAGTAATCGTAGGAGAAAATATGAGAGAAGAACTGGGTCTGAGAGTTGGCGATACTTTGGCAGTAATGGGTATGGGGTATCATGGAGCCAGTGCTGTTGGATTAATTCCTATTCAGGGTGTGGCTAGTATACCTGTCGCCGCGGTTGACAAAAACACTATGTTCATGACATTATCCGCTGCACAGGAACTGTTTCAGGCCGAGGATTGCTATAGCGAAATCTATATCATATCGGAAAGGTTGGATAAAGTTGACCTTATAAAATCCCAAATTACAAAGATATTTCCTTCCGATGAATATGAGATAAGGGATTGGAAATCTCTTATAGAGGATTTTTTATTTTATTTTCGATTAGCTGATGCGTTCGGATTTATTATTATGCTTTTTCTATACATACTTGTAGGCTCAAATATTCTTGGAACGATCATCTTGATGTCAAAAGAGAGAAAACTTGAATTTTCAGTATTGATCTCTGTTGGAATGTCACGCATTAAGCTTAGTAAAAGTCTATTTTATGAGCTCATGATTGTAGCTCTTTTGGGTGTAATTCTGGCCGTCATAGTAACTCTGCCTATTGTATATTTTTTCACTATCCACCCTATACCACTCTATGGTGAAGATATTGCAACATTGAAACAGTTCTCCATATATTCAGGAATTTATATGTCATTGGACTTCACCCTGTTTATAAAACAGTTTTTAATAGTCATAGGCATGTGTCTGGCATTCGCCGCATATCCGATTTCTTTCATACAACATTTAAAAGTAGATGAGGGATTAAGTAAAAGAGATGCAAATGAAGATAATCTATAAAATGGCTTTTAGAAATATTTTCAGGAAGAAAGGCCGTAGCGGTTTAATAATAGTTGTTATTGCACTTGGTGTTTTTGCAGCTTCATTTGGAGTCTCCCTTTCCAATGGTTGGTCGGAGAGTGTCTATAGGGAGCATATAGATATGCAGACCTCCCATTTGCAAATTCATGCGAATAAATTTTCTGATGCGAATGAAGTAGCCGAGTTTATGGATAAGAGTGTGGTTCAGGAGACCCTGAGTGCTGTAGATGAAGTGGTTTATGCTTCTTACCGGTTGAAAACCAACGCTCTTTTATCTACCGCATACACAAGCGTAGGACTCATATTAATTGGAGTGGATAGAGATGAAGAGATTAAAGTCTCTTCTATTCACAGCACTATCGGGAGTGATGACGGAGGCTTTTTCGAAAGTGCTATCGTAAGACCCATAGTTATAAGTAAGAGTTCAGCAGAAAGGTTAAATGCAGGTATTAATTCCAGAATCATTCTCTCTTTACAAGATTCATCGGGAGAGATTCAAAGGACTATGTTCAGAGTTGGAGGATTGTATCAAACCAATAGCACAAGATTTGATAACACAACTGCTTTTGTAAAAAAGTCTGACCTGATACCTTATTTAAATATTCCTGAAGAAGCTATCCATGAAGTTGCCATTGTCGTGAAGGATTTTCGGCAATGTGATGAGGTTAAGCATAAGTTATCTCAACTATTGCCTCGACACGACATTAAGAAGTGGGACGAATTATATCCCCTCTTGCACTTGATAAATGCCTGGCATGGGATAGCCACTTTTCTCTTTTTACTACTTTTCTTCATCGCTTTAGGAGTTAGTACAACCAATTTTATGATGATGTCGGTTTTAGAGAGAAAAGGTGAGTTCAGAATGCTGAACAAAGTAGGAATGGCCGGAAACCGCATTGGGCTGATGATTATAATGGAAACACTTTTTACTACACTAATCGCCATGTCGATAGGATTGTTATTATGTGTGCTTGCCGTAGAGACCTTTTCTAAGTCAGGTATCGATATCAAATTTTTATTCGATAATGATTCCAGACATGGTTATTCAACAGTAATTTATCCCACAATAGATAACAGAGATTTTGTTCATATATTTGTGCTGGTCTCGGTTATCAGTGTAATTGCAACCCTATCACCTATTAAAAAGGTTCTTAAGTAAATTTAATAGTAGTCATGAATGAGTTAAAAGATAATGACAAATCAATAATCGTAAGAACAGAGGATCTTTCCAAGTCCTTTCTCAACGGCCAGTCTATAATAAAAGCAACTGATCGTATCAACCTGACCATTGCAAGTGGAGAGTTTACTGCGGTAGTAGGTCCCTCTGGCTCCGGCAAGACTACCCTTCTTAACCTGATTGGAGGACTTACCACACCCTCTTCCGGAAAAGTTGTTGTAAAAGGAATAGATATAAATCAGCTTAAAGATAAAGAGCTTGTAAATTTTCGTTTGCATAACATAGGATTTGTTTTCCAATTACTCAATCTGATTCCGGTATTGACGGTAGAAGAGAATATAGGATTTGTAATGGAGTTGCAGGGGGCAGACAAAGAGCAACGAATTGCGCGGACAGCCGAACTGCTTGAGTTGATTGGCATGAAAGACCGTGCCGGCTCTCGTCCATCCACTCTTTCCGGTGGTCAAAAGCAAAGGGTTGCAGTAGCACGTGCTCTAGCCTCTAAACCTCTCTTTATTCTTGCAGATGAACCCACGGCAAATCTCGACACGGAGGCTGCCGAAACTTTGCTTAACACAATGCTTCTTCTTAACGAAAAGGAGAAGATCACTTTCCTCTTTTCTACGCACGATCCTCGTGTGATGAACAAGGCCAGACGATTGATAACCCTTGAGGATGGCAGGATTACAAAGGATGAGAGATATGTTCGGTAGGTTCATCATAGCATTTTCTCTGTTTCAGCTCTGTTTTTACAGCGCAAATGCTCAAGTCGACCTGACGGGATACATCAACAACTACTCACTGATTGGAGAGACCAGGCCTAATCCTTTTGATGAGACTTTATGGCAGAATATGACCTCTCAAAGATTTAATTTCAATTGGAGGATCAACAACAATTTCAACATATACATAAGCAGCAGAACGAATTTCTCTATTGGAAACAGTACTATCTTAAAAATGATAAAAGCCACTTCGACTGATGACTATAATCTGATGAAACTATCCTATTCACCGGTAGACAAGGATGATAAATGGTTAGGAGTTGCTTTGGACCGGCTTGCGTTACGGTGGGCTGCTGATGATTTTGAAATTACTCTGGGTCGGCAAAGGATTAACTGGGGAAATACAATATTGTGGAACCCAAATGACATCTTTGACTCATCACCTGTCATTAATTTCACTTACCCTGAGAAAATGGGCTGTGATGCAGTGCGTGCTACATTTTATCACAGTGAGGTTGCTACCAGTGAAATTGCTCTGTCTGCCGACAGAGATGGTTCCCCTACGGCAGCTTTATTTCATAGGAATAATTTCCAAAAATTAGATTATCAATTATTGGGAGGAGTATATAAGGGGCATTATCTCTTTGCCGGTGGGGGCTTTACTACTGAGCTGAAGCATGTCAATATCCGATTTGAAGGATCATATTTTCGCGATTTCCGAAAGGTAGGTGATAAGCGTAACGTCGTTCAGATTGCTCTGGGTATTGATAAAATATTTTCAAACAACCTTATTTTACAAACTGAAGTCTTATATACAAATAAACCATACGACATATCGGATGTTCTCTTTTCATACGTTCCTAAAAGGCAATCTGTGAGAGAGTTGACTATCTCTTCATGGAGCTTTGCAGGACAACTTTATTATCCTTTTTCCAATTTGTTCTCAATAAACTCCTTAGTGGCATATTTCCACGATCAAAAAGCATTTTTGGTTGGGGCGGAAATGAGCTATCAAATTTTTAAGAATTTTGAACTATCTTTGATGGTTGGTGCATTTGATTATACCTTGGGGCAATCCTATTCAATGGATGGGCTTGCAGGCACTCTACATTTAAAATATTATTTTTGAGGTGTAATAAAATAGATTAGTTTACAAAGGGATGAAATACTCATTTTTAACACTATTCATTATAGCCTTCTCTCTGTTAAGTTGTGAGAGAGAGCCTCTCTTTGAGGAAATTGAATATGTTAAATACAGTCATCAACTATTCGAAGAGAATACGAGGATGGGAGAGCTTATCCAGAAGGCTTCAAGAGAGTTTGGTGCCACCCCAAAAGAAATGTTGTTAAAAGCGGGTTATAGCGAGACGCAAGCAGAACAATTTCTTGAAAAACTCAACCTATATGTTGCGCTTTCAAAAGATTATACCGTACATGGTATTGCATATAATACTAAAGATCCCCTTGGCGAGTCTGTCGTGGCATCGGGACTCCTATATTGTCCGCAAAACAGATTACCTAAAGGCGTAATCTTCGTCTACCCATTTTTCAAGAGCAAAGGGGTAAGCGGTACTGACACTCGATACAGTGTAGAATCTCTCTTAGCTGTGGCAGGTGATTATGTATGTATTATACCGGATGGTATTGGCATGGGCATCAATTCGGATCAACCGATGTCTATAATCCAGCATGAAAATTTAGCTGAAACAGGTATAGATTTTTATCTGGCAGTTAGAGAGTTCATTTATAATCGCTATCACTATAAGCTCCCTAAACGGCTTATTCTGTTTGGCTATTCCCTCGGCGGTTCCGCTACCTGGTCACTTGCCCGATATCTGTCAATACATAAAGAGTTGGAAATCGGTGTTAAAGATATTTTTGTCGGAGGAGGCCCTTATTATCCTGACCTCTGTATGAAGGATTTATTTGAAAGCCGCTATTCGGAATTTGCCTCAAGCCCCTTTATACTCTGGTCTTTAAACTACTATGACAATTTAAATCTGGATTTTACCAAGATTTTCAAGGGCAAACTATTGGATGGATTTCCCGGATTGTGCAATGGATCCAGAGCGGTTCATGATGTGACCTCCTATATCGGAACTGATCTTAACGACTATTTCGATGAGGATTTTTTACAAAACGAAGAGAATCAATACCGTCAGTTGGTTATGGATGCATTGAAAAAACACTCTATACCAAATGATTGGCGACCTGACGTCAAAGTTCGTTTATACAACTGCCATAAAGACCTATATGTTCCCTCTATTTGTGGGGATAAACTATACGAGTATTTAAAGGAGATAAATGCTGATGTCGAATATATCCATGAGGATATAGCGCACGAAAAGATGATTATAAGAATGATAATGGATTTTTATAAATACCTCTATCCAAATCAATAATCGTCTCCATAAATATCTCCATTTCAACAATAATACCGGTAAGCAGCGCCGCACCCGCCGCTATAATTATTGCAATAGTATCCATATTGCAAAAATAACAATTAAATCACTCCTTGATAGCTCTGATGCTCTGCGGATAGACAAGAAAGACTCCGGGTATGTGTCCCACACCCACCGTCGGGATATTTATTTCCACAGAATCACCCACGCTTAACTCCTCAGAAGGATCATATTTGCCGAAAAGCTCATAAAAAGCATCATACTGCGTACTAAGGAGCATACGCAGGGAGCCTATGGAAATTATCACTTCCTTCGTCTGGAGCGGCTGTGGAGAGGTGTATGCAATACCTGAAAGCGGTGAGCCTCCGACGGCAGTCATTGCCCTCTGCAATGTTCCAAACGACTCTACCCTTCCTCTGACAAAGCGCTGGTCCTCTCCTACCGGTATTAATGTAGTATCTCTCCATCGTCCGGGATCTTCAATGCACGAAGCTATCTGAGCTTCATCAAGGTAATAGGTACCATAGGTGCCCCTCTGCCTTACCGCTATAGGGTAGCGGAAGAGGCCTATATTACCTATCATCACCGGGTTAAGGGATGTTACGTAGAAAATGCGTTCCCTTGAGTAGGAACGCAGCTGTGACTCTACTCTTACAGCAGGTATCCAGCGGGGAGTAAACCCATAATAGGTGTGGTAGCCCTCCTCCGTCCGATAGCTCTCTGATGTGCTTTTACTGAAGAATGTGCTCTCTAAAGCGGTCTTGAATGGAGCTCTTATCTCCAAATTTCCATAAAAAACTTCATGGTCTTGCGCTTCATAAAATATTTCCGATGCAAATGATGACCAATCGAATCTCAATTCAACATTTTCAGGCACAAAGTCTGCCCCTTCCATACAACCCTGCGTTGCCATCGCAACCAACATTAAAATCACCGCAGCCACAGACTCTCTTTTTATTATAGGTATCATATTATTTATGTATTATATATTACTAGTACAAATATAGCATTATTTTTATTTTGTCAATATCTACTATAATTTTAGTGATTTATTTTTGTGATTATATAAATATTATATATTTTTGCAGTCAAATAACTAATGTGCGATGGGTATGGTCAGGTTGATATTGGTAGTAGTTATTATTTTCAGCTCCGCTTTAAATGTAAAGGCACAGCGAGTTGCTGTTTCAGCCAATTTGGCGGACATAGTTAATCTCGGCACTTTGAGCGGTGAGATCTCTGTAGCCACCTCACGCCATATCTCTCTCAATGCCGGTGTAAGATATAATCCCTGGCAGTATGGTTCTCAGGAAAAAGGTTTTGTTCAGAACAGAAAACGCGAAGCTTCGCTCGGAGTGAGGTACTGGCCATGGAATATTTTCTCCTCCTGGTGGTTTGGTATGCGTACACAGGTACGCGAATATAATTGGGGAGGATTTTTCGGGCGGAAAGTTACGGAAGAGGGGATTGCAGTGGGTGCAGAGGCTGCTTTCGGATATTCCTATATGATCCATAGCCGGTTGAATGTCGAGTTCGGAGCAGGGGTTTGGAGCGGACACAAATGGTATACTCGCTACGATTGCCCACGCTGCGGGACAATTATTTCTGAAGAAAATTCACACGGATGGTTTCTGTTTCCGGGAGAAGTGATAATATCACTTGTTTACATTTTTTAATTATAGCATGAAAAGTAAAATAACCATACTTGCTGCCGGAGTTGTAATGACGCTCACAATTATCTCTTGTGGAAGCCTTTCCGGGAGGATGGAGTCGCTTGGCAACTATTCGGCATCAATCTCCCTGCCTCAGGAAAACAGAAGCGCTCTACGGGAACTCTCAATACCGGAGGTTATGCGCGACACCTCGGTAGTCGAAGATGAGAAAGGGAACTCCTACCACCTTATGAGGGCGGTAAAGGATGAGAAAACCGGAGAAATGGTGGCAACTGAAGAGTTACAGGCTGCCGTGGTAACGGCCAGATTTCGCAATGTAGCCGAAAGGCATGGGAAAGTGGAGATTGAGTTTCAGGTACTAGTGCCAAAAGAGCTTCAGGACAGTAAGTGGCAGCTCAGGATGATGCCGGTAATGCATATCCTGGAAGATACGGTGGAGCTTGACCGCATTCTTATCACAGGCGAAAGCTACCGTAGAAGTCAGTTGCGCGGGTACCAGCAATATCGCAGATTCCTCAATTCCATAGTCACAGACAGCACAAAATTTATGGACGTGCATCAACTGGAGGTTTTCATCAAAAGAAATATCCCCGAGCTCTATAAATACCGAACCGATTCCGCATATGTTTCGGATGAACTGTTCTTGTCCTATTATGGCATAAGTGCACAGGAAGCCATAAATCACTATACTTACGGTCTGCTTGTTCGTCACAACGAATGGAAAAAGGCCAACATCGGTAGAATGTATGACCGCTATGTAAAGGCTCCCATTGTGACGGAACACCTCCGTCTCGATACCGTCATGTACAATGCCCGAGGAGATTTTATCTACAACTACGTACAACGGATCCAAACCAGACCTCACCTCAGGAAAGTCGATATTATATTGGAAGGAGAGATATATGAGCAAGACAATAGAATCTACACTATCGAACCCAGTGCTCCTCTCACTTTTTACATCTCTTCTCTCAGCAGTTTTGCCGAAGAGAGGGAGAGATATCTGACACAGGTAATATCCAGAAGGGTTAAAGCCGATGATGTTTGCTATATAGAATTTGAAAAGGGGCGTGAAGAGGTACTGGGGGAGCTTTCAAATAATTTTCAGGAGATAGCGCGCATACGTAGGACTCTGCGTGTACTCCTCGAGAACAGGGATTTTAACTTAGACTCCATCGTGATCACCGCGAGTTCTTCTCCTGAGGGGAGCTGGGAGTACAATTCCGGATTAAGCAAGCGCAGAAGTGCCTCAGTAAGCCGTTATTTTGAACGATTCATCAAAAGCTGGCGAGACTCTTCAGATCGTGAGGGTGGCTTTTCCATCAATATGGATGGAGTTTTAGCGAATAGTGAGATGAAAAGGGCCAATGTTGCCGTTGAATTCATTTCGCGAAGCATTGCTGAAGACTGGAGTACTCTAAATCAATTGGTGATGACAGATACGGTGCTAACCTCCTTGCAGAAGGAGAGATATTTCCTGCTTTCAGCAGAACAAAACCCCGATAGGCGCGAAAGATTGCTCTCAATGGAAGATAGCTACCCATATCTTAATAGCACAATCTATCCCAGGTTGCGTACTGTGAGGTTTGACTTCCATCTGCACCGTAAGGATATGGTACAGGATACCATCCATACTACAATTATTGACAGCACATATATGGCGGGCGTGGAGGCTCTGCGCAATAGAGATTATAAACTGGCAGTCAGCTTGCTTGCACCCTACAGGGACTTCAATACGGCAGTCGCCTACTGCGCAGCCGACTACAACTTATCGGCGCTGGATCTCCTCTCCGAACTCCCTCCTACACCGCGGGTAAACTATCTGATGGCATTGCTGGAGGCGCGCAACGGAAGGAGCAAGAGTGCCGCTGAGTACTATCTAAAAGCCTGCAGAGAAGATAGCCACTACATACACAGAGGAAATCTCGATCCCGAAATATATGCATTAGTCAAGATGTATGACTTAAACCGATACTTTGAATGAAACGAATAGCCACATATATGATGATAATTGTAGTGCTGCTGCCATTGTTATGGGCGTGCAACGATCCTATTCCCTGCGCTGATTGTAAAATGCATAGAGTGGTTATTCATCTAAACAACACGCAACCCGCACCACCATTGGCCACACGCGCTATCGCAGAGACATTGGAAGAGGAGAGGCGTATCAACAGTGTACAGCTCTACATTTTCGGCAGTGAAGGGAACTTTCTCCAAAGGATAACCGGCTCAAGTGATACTTTTGAAGTAATAACTCCTTCAGGAGAATGTACGTTTTGCTGCTTCGTCAACTCTCTCGGACTGCCGGTAGCACCTTCTTCAGCGGAAGAATTGTTTAGGTGTGATAGCTATCTCTGGAATAACAGCAGGGGATCATTTCAAATGGTAGGCACTGCAACTGCAAAAATTGATTCCGACAGGGAACTTGAAATTAAGGTCAAGAGGATAGTAGCAAAAGTAGAGTGTGTGATAAGAACGAAATTTGCCAATTCGCACCTTGCCGGAATGCCATTTACAGTGCATAGAATATATTTGACCAACGTTGCAGGTAAGAATAATTTTGCACTCACCGCCATACAGGGGAATGATGGTCTCTGGTACAACAAAATGGAGTACCGGCAGAGTTCCTGTGATGAATTAATCTGTGGTACTCATATAGACCGGCGAATGTTTGACGGAGACTCGTTACTGATTCGCGAGACTCTTTACCCATACCCTAATTCAAACATAGATTGTTTTGACCGTACGCTCTGGAGTGCAAGAAAGACCAGACTGGTGGTTGAAGCCACATTGGGCGAGAAATTTTGGTACTATCCAATAACGATGGAAAAGACGGTAGCCAACACCCACTACCTTTATGATATAACAATAACACGAGAAGGTGTAGAGCACCCTGAAATTCCTATTACAGAGCCTGGGAGCATCGAAACTATCGTAAAAATCGGTAAATGGAATGAAGGCGGAGAAATAGATGATGAAATATAGTGGCAACCCTCTTTCAGTCAACCAAATAACTAATCACAATTTACAAACTTTATCAAAAAATTCAAAATGATGAAAAAAATTCTTTCCATTCTAGCTGTTGCAGCGCTTTTTATAGCCTGCAACCCTATTGAGCCCGATAGTAGCAAAGGCGAAGGAAGCTTGACAATTAATGTAAAGGGAGAGATAGTGACAAAAGCTATTACCGATGTAGTCGGCAATGAGGCGACTGTTAATAACCTCCAAATATTCATTTTTGACGGCGATATCTGCAAATACTACTTTGACAACGGCACAACTCTCTCCAAAACCATTGACAAGGTAAAAACAGGTACTTACGAAATCTGGGCGGTAGCCAATCTGGGAGAGACACTCTCTGCTTCAATCAGTAAAACATCACTTAAGGCAAAGGCACTGACACTTGCACAAAATGCCGCTGCGAGTGGTTTTGTGATGGCAGGTATGAGTCAGGTTGAAGTGAAGGCCTCAGGCACGGAATCGGTCGAAATCACTATTACCCGTTTTGTGGCGCGTGCCAGACTTGTAAAGGTCACAAACAGCCTCTCGGCCGGTTATGGCCCGGTAAAGATCAAATATGTCATGCTTGATAATGTCGTATCGAACCAAAATATTGCCGGCACGGCAGCCATATCTACATGGAACAATAAGATGGGACGCAATTCGGGTACCAAGATTGACGGCACCACCAGATCCGAAGCACCCGAATCACTCCTCGGCAATCCTACCGAAAGGAATATTTCTACCGGAAACAGTGATACTCCCGGTTTTCGTTTCTATGGTTACGCAAATGGGACAAGTGACGACTCCACTGACATCACAAACTGGTCTGCACGAAAAACGCGCTTGGTGGTTGTAGCGGAAATACAGGGTGCTATCTACTACTATCCGGTTACACTCCCTTCGTTCGCACGCAACAGCGCGTATGACATCTCTCTGACTATAAAAGAGCTCGGCTCCAATGACCCCGAGACCAAACCCTCCACAGATGCTGTAACAACTACAATTGTGGTTGCCCCATGGGAAGAGGGTGGAGAGATTACGGAAGAAATTTAATCATTACTAGTCAGAGATTGTTAAGTTAATATCTTTATTCATGTTGTTTTAATGAGAAAGAACCTAACCGGATTATTGGCACTCCTGTTTTGCAGTTGCTCCATTCTTGAAGATCGGACACCATGTCCCTCTCTTCTTACTATGGACTATTCAAAAGTGCTCAAATATGATTTCATCAACCGAATGAGTGATGGAGAATACAACGTTACCCTCAACGGAGCGGATTTCAGCTTAAGCGAAAACATTCCGGTCCATTTGATGGATACTATCCGTCGTAAGAGCGTCTCCAAGGGAAGCATTAGTATATCCGGTGTTCTTTCGAGAAAAGGGATAGAGGCCATGATTGTCACAGAAGGCAATCAGGCCGACTCCCTTTATGCATTTAACACCAAAATCGAAGCCACTGGTGAAAAAACCTATGTTCTGATGGATGCGCACAAACAATTCACAACCGTTCATATAAAAGAGAGTGGAGTAAAGAATTCTAAAAGTGCTGCACAACAGAGACTGGATAAGATACAAATGAGAGTAGTAGGAAACTATCAAGGTATAGATCAAAACACCTTGGAGCCTCTACCCGGCAAGTTTGACTGCATCGTAGCGGCAGCCTCCCCTATCGGAGAATATTCAGTACGCATTCCAAGACAGGGTGACGCCTCCATAATGATAGAGCTTACTCTCGATGTATCATCAAAGGATACAACTGCTTCCGCTGCAAGACTAACACTACCTCTGGGGCGCTATATGGAAGAATTAGGCTATGACTTCTCTGCTGAAAGCCTCGCCGATGTATATATAGGATTGGAGATTGACTCTCGCAAAGCCTTTATTCAAATAGAAAACTGGAATTTTGAAAAGACTTTCGTGATTTTCTGACAAGCAGGAAAGGAGATTCTAAAACTGAAAGTGCGCTTCGATTAGCCTCTCCACTGCATCTTCAAGAGAGCTGTTGTTGTCAATAATGGCATCGGCTGTATCAAGATAAAAATTTCTGCGTTTCGCGAAAAGATCAACCAGTTGCCTCTTGTCCGATGCAAGTGGACGATCCGGAGAGGGTATGAGCAGATTTAGATCTCTATCCAATAGATAGATGCGTCCATTTCGCTTTAGGCGATGGACATTGAGAGCATCAAGCACAGTGCCTCCGCCGGTAGATATGACAACTCCCTGTCGCAACGAAACGCTCGCCACGACACCCTTCTCAAGCTCACGGAAGCCCTCTTCTCCTTTTTCACGGAATGTATTACCGATCTCTATTCCGGTCTGCTCCTCTATCATCTTATCAACGTCAAGAAATTCCCTGCCAAGTTTCTTGGCAATCATAGCTCCGATGAGACTCTTGCCACTCGATGGCATTCCGGTTAGGACAATGTTCTCCTTAGCATGAAGAAGTTCGTAGTAAAGCGATTCTATTTTTTTAAAGTCGGATATAGGCTCGTTGACACTGTCTTGAAAGAGTTCATGAGCAAAGCAAGCCTGCACGATAAGCATGTAGAGTCCTCCTTCCGCCTTCAGCCCAAGTCTTCGTGCATTAAGCACAAGATTGGTGCGCAGCGGATTATATATTGAGTCCAATACTGCCTCCAAATTGGGGAACATTGCCGGATCAACTATTATACCCTCATCATCGGGACTCATGCCTACGGGAGTTGCGTTAACTATTATATGAATATCATTACGCAACTGCGGATTCGATTCCAGATCCGATATAAGCACCTGACCCTCCCCTGTCACTCTCCTTACTGCAAGAATGACGGATTTAGCACCTGCTGCCAGTGCTACGGTACGAATAGTTTTTGCAGTACCCCCGTTACCTAAAATAAGAATATTTTTACAGGCAAAAACGATGTCAGCATGTTTTGCAAGGGAGTTGAATCCAGGATAATCGGTATTATGACCATATAGGAGGCCATCTTCCTTCCGAAGTATGGTATTGACCGAACCTACACTCGCAACAACAGGAGAGAGGACATTAATAAATGGTAAGACCGCCCTCTTATAAGGGAATGTAACATTTATACCTTTGAAATTCGATTCCCGAAAGAACAGTTCCAACTCATCCTTGGGAACCTCGCACAACTCGTACGGACGAGACGAAAGTCTCCGGTGTATTTCTCCGGACAAACTATGCCCCAGTTTTTCTCCGATAAGTCCATATTCAAGCTCACTGTATTTCATAATAGTTTTATATTTTAGATTAGTGCTACAACCTCCTCAGGAGTCATCTTTCTAAAATCAAAAATACCGGGGGATTCCACATAAACAGTAGTGATCAAACCCTCGGTACGTTTCTTATCCAGAGCAATATATGGTAGTAGCACCTCACCGGAAAAAGGTGATTTGACAGGTAAATAATATCTCTTTAGTAGCCGTTCAAGCCTCTTACGCATCTCATCCGAACAAAAATAGGTCATTCCCGCGGCAATGGATTCTCCATGTAAGAGCCTGCCATTTGAGGCAATTTCGATGGCATGGCCTATGGTATGCCCAAAGTTGAGCACTTTACGCAGCCCATGCTCCAAAGGATCTTCCAGCACTACGTCACACTTTATTTGCAGCGCAGCACCAACAATATCATCCAATATCTCATTTAGGGGTAAATCAGACTCCAGCAAGGAAAAAAGGACGGCATCTGAAGTGGCTGCCATCTTAATGACTTCTGCAAGTCCGCTATAAAGTTCTCTTTTATCTAGGGTCTTGAGGGTATTTGTGTCGATAACGACGCCTTTAGGGTGGTGGAAAGCCCCAACCAGATTCTTGATGCCGCCGAAATTGAGGGCGGTCTTACCTCCAATAGAGGCATCAACCTGAGCAAGCAGCGTTGTGGGTACGTTGTAATAATCTATGCCGCGGTTGTAACAGGAAGCTGCGAAGCCGGTTATATCACACGTCATTCCTCCTCCTACTGCTATCAGCGCACCGTAACGGTCGATCTCCCGTTTTCTAAGAGTATCTATAATCAATTCCAAAGTATTGAAATTTTTACTCTCTTCTCCTTGAGGTATTATCAGAAGGGAAGCATTGTAGAATTGGGCAAGCACCGATTCGGCATATTGCAGTGGCACGCCACTATCAGTAATCACAAGCACATTGCGCGCTTTTCCGACAAGATTTCCGACGTGAGCTATGGAGCCTTTGCCCTCAATAATTTCACAAACCGTAGCCCTGAAACCGAAAGTAAGCTTCATTTTGTTCCCTTGAAAGATTGTGACAAATATACAAAACTTTTTATCACCTTAAAATCGTATATTTGTAAATCATACCAAATAGTCACCTCCGGATAATACTATTTTAAACAGGAAAACATGGAAAACAAATTCCTCTACAGCGTTGCACGCCATTTTTACGAAAAGCAGGGAAATAGGATAAATAAGCTCTGTTTTGTCTTTCCAAACAGGCGCTCGTCAATATTTTTCAAGAAGTATCTGACACAATGCATGGCGGGTGAAGCCCTTTTTGCTCCAAAGATGATTACAATCAATGACTTCTTCCTTGAACTTTCCGGAGGGGTGTTAATTGATAAGGTGGAGGCGCTCTATATCTTGTACCAAAATTACGCGAATCTTTTTAAAGATAAGGAGGGTAAGGTACAGAGCACATTTGATGAGTTTATTTATTGGGGGGATGTCTTTCTGAATGATTTCGATGATATCGACAAATATCTGGTCGATGCTGAGAAACTTTTCACCAATATAGGAGATCTTCAAAAGCTTACGGCAGAAGAGAACGATTATATGAGTGAAGAGCAGAAGAGAGCTATAAAGGAGTTCTACACAAGTTGGAACCATAGCAAAAATAGGGATATAGTGACCAAAAAGAATGAAGAAAATGGAGATAAAGCAAAGAGTGGAGAGGATGCTGAATATAAGGAACAGAAAGAGAACGAAGAGAGGGAAAATAATGAGATAAACAAAGGGAATGAAGAGAGGGATAAAATAGATATCAAGGAGGAATTTTCTACAATTTGGGAGAACTTGCACAGACTTTACACCTCATTCCGAGAAGCGCTGAAGGATAAGGGGCTGATGTATGAGGGAATGATCTATAGAGAGGTTGCAGAAACGCTGAAAGAAGAGATTAAAGGGCCGCAGGAAAAAGAGAGAAAAGAAGAGATTTTAAAAAAATGTCGCAAATATGATAAAATCATTTTTGTAGGTCTAAACGCCCTGAATGAGTGCGAAAAGTCTCTTTTCAGGCACCTTAATAAGCCTGGGAGTGGGATTGATGTAGATTTCATCTGGGATTATTATGGCGATATCCTCACTGACGAAGCCAACAAATCATCGCAATTTATGCTTCGTCACAGCGGAAGGGAGAAGACACCCTACGGGAATGTCGTAGAATTTGCCCAAAAAGCTATCATTAAGCCTTACGGGACACCCCTTGAGCCCCTTCGTGATGATGTAGGACCTGGAAAAATTAATATTGTGAGTGTCCCCTCAGCAGTAGGTCAGACGAGATATGTGACGGAAATACTGGAAGGTATTCACTGTAATAAAGATGGGACTCTTCTCCCCAACCTTGACCTCGAAGAGACCGCCATAGTTCTACCGGATGAAAGTCTGCTCCATCCAATGCTCAATTCCATTACGAAATGCGTTGATAAGGTCAATGTCACTATGGGTTATCCATTGATCAACTCACACACTGCCACATTTGTCTCCAAACTGGAAGAACTGCATAAAAAAACTCGTCCAAAAAAGAGTGGTGGGGTCTCATTTCACCATAAAAGCGTAATGGCACTTCTCGGCCACCCCTTCCTTACATCTTTGCTCCCTGCGGAGGGGCTAAAGAGCATCAAAAATGAGATTATCGGCAGAAACCTCGTATATGTCAATTTAGAGACTCTTGTGGAGGAACAACTTGAAAGAGACGATAATCAAGTCGATACAAACGAGCAATCATTTAAGGGCGATAAACAGCAACCCGACTTCGGCAATCAACCGCTTGAGGCCTGTGCGCAACAACTCAGCAAAAATGAGTTATTTAAGGCAATATTCAGCACGATTCCCGATCCTGAAAATGTTGGAAATTGGCTTGAAAAGATTCTCCAACTTATTCAAGAAAACCTGGATGGCATTGACAGGGAGGCTGCATACCATTACCTCAGAGTAATCAAACGCATCTCCGACCTTAATCTCCCTCTAACGGACATTAAAACCTACTTCCGTCTCTTAAAGCAAATCGTATCAGTGCTCTCAGTCCCATACAGAGGCGAGCCTCTGCAAGGTATCCAGATTATGGGACCTCTGGAGACCAGAGCTCTCGACTTCAAAAATGTGATTATACTCTCCACCAATGAGGGAATCTTCCCTTCATCAAATGTGAGCAACTCCTTTATACCATACAACCTTCGACTTGGCTTCGGACTCCCTACATACGAGTATCAGGACTCCATCTCCGCCTACCACTTCTATCGCAGCATCTGCAGGGCAGAACATATCTGGCTTCTATACGATTCCCGCACCGAAAGCACTAAGGTCGGAGAACCGAGTCGCTACATTCACCAGCTCAAATATGGCTACAATATACCGGAAAATGATGGGAAACGCAGATTAGATATAAAGCAGCTGGCACTCTCATACGAAATGAAAGGCAGGGAGGAGAACAACCTGGATATCGAAAAAAGTCCGGCTATAATGGCGAGACTGCGGGAAAAATATATTATGGGGCCTGACGGCGACTTCAACGGCAGTTTTTCCGCCTCCACTCTCAATGATTATTTCAAATGCCAAAGATTGTTCTACCTCAAACACGTCGAAGGAATCGGCGAAGAGGATGAAGTGGTGGAAGAGGTGGACGGAGCACAATTCGGCACAATTTTTCACTATGTGATGGAGAAACTCTATACTCAGCATGTGAGCAACAAATCTTCAACCGTAAATAAGAGTGATATAAAGGGTCTTAGAGAGGAGAAAGATCATATCAAAGATTTAATACTTGAAGGATTTGCCAAAGCGAGAGAAAAACGGGGATACAGTTATGCAAATAATACCGTCAGTTATGATGACCTCTCCGGCCAGGAAAGGATCGTATTCGAATTGATAGCTGATTTTGTGGACAAAACCCTCGAAATTGATAAAGAGTATGCCCCTTTCACATTCAAGGCTGCCGAAATGAAAATCAACTATCACATGGATATTGACTATATCGGCACTGTGAAAATCAAAGGCTCCATCGACAGGGTTGATAAAAAGAGTGGTACAATCAGGATAATCGACTACAAAACGGGGAGTGTGGATGGAAAAATGCGCGATGAAAAGGGAGCCAAACCCAATGATACGATACCAAAACTTTTCAAAGAAGAAAAAAATGGCTCTTGCGTTAAAAACTCTGTTTCATTTCAGCTTCTACTCTATAAAATGATGTACTTGCATCAGCCTAATATGGAAAATGGAGACAATATCCTACCTGCTGTCTTTGCGCTAAGACATTTCCACGAAAATAAGGGCTTACGCTCTCAGGAGGGGCTTACAAAGGAGATCATGGATGAATTTGAGGATAAAGTGAAGGAAAAGATTAAGGAGATATTTGACGACAGTATTCCTTTCAAAGCTATCACCTTTGATGACGGAGAGTTTGGCACCTGCCGTTACTGCAATTACCAAAACATTTGTAAAATCTTGTAAAACCTACCCAATATGTGCAAGACAAAACAGAATCCTGAGATTATTATCGCTTCTGCGGGTGCAGGTAAAACGCATAAACTGACTGAGACCTACCTAAAGATGCTTGAAAAGAGCTATGACGCCGGCAATCCACATCCCCATAGAAATATCCTTGCGGTAACCTTTACCAACAAGGCTACAGATGAGATGAAAGAGCGCATACTGGAGAAACTCTTTATTAAAGCGGCAAAAGGGGATCATAATGCGGAGAAGCTCCTAAAGGAGATCCTTCACGACTATTCCGGCTTTAATGTAAGTACTATCGACAGATTTTTTCAGCTGGTAATGAAGACCTTTGCAAGGGAGCTGGGGGAATATGGCTCATACGATGTGGAACTTGACTCAGAAAGTGCTACTATAGAGGCTATCGACCGTATGATGGACTCCCTCGGGGATGATAAGGATACAACCTTGTTGAAATGGCTTGTAGATTACTCGCGCAACGTTATTGATGAGGGCCGTTCCTGGGATGTGCGCAAAGAGCTCTATAAATTTTCGGACCTGTTCTACAAAGAGGATTTTCTTATCAAAAAAAGAGGTGAAGCGGGATATCTTTATAGGGTAGATGATGGTTCCGGAATTGATCCAAAGGCAGAAATCAAAAAGTCCCTAAAGGAAATTAATACAATTACAACAAAGTTTGAAAGTGAAGCAAAGGTACTGGCTGAAAATATAATTATTGAGTATGATCGGGTGAATGGCATCATTGGCAAAATGAGAGTTGACGACAGGTCAGCAAGAAATGGATTTGAAAAAATCATCAATGGCATATATGAAAACTCCGGAGGAAAACTCTATTGCGATTCATTCCATTATGCATCAAAATGGTGCTATGCCGGCAAAAACAAACAAGAAAAAGAGATTTATCAGTATTATAAAGATACTTATTTGGATGACCTCCAGAAGTTATCTGATGATTTAAAGTCCTACTTCGACAACCATTTTATCACATACAACACGGCAAAAACTATTCGAAAAAACATCTATCTTCTGGGACTTACAACCGATATTTTCAAAGAACTGGACAAATATCTCAATGAAAACAATCTTGTATTACTCAGCAGCACAGCTGACATCCTAAACAGAATAATTGACCGGAGCGACACTCCCTTCATCTATGAAAGAATCGGGAACAGAATTGACCATATATTGCTGGACGAATTTCAGGATACATCAAAGCTACAATGGCAAAATTTCGAGCCTCTGATCGACAACAACATCTCCAATAGCAATGACAACCTTATTGTAGGAGACGTCAAGCAGAGTATCTACAGATTCAGAGGCTCAGACTCCTCTCTTTTAAGGAATCTTCCTAAAAACAAAAAGGTTACACCTGAAATTAAATATGAAAACTGGCGTAGCGCTGATACAATAGTCCGATTTAATAGCGATTTCTTTGAAACTATCACAAAAAATGATCCTATCGTAAAAGATATTTACACAGGCTGTAGTCAGGTAATGCCCAGCAAGTCAAAAAACCAAGGCAACCTCAACCGTTATGATGCCGGGGCTGTTAAAGTCAGAGTGTTTGAAGTTGATGAAGAGGATAAAAAAGCCTGGATGCAGGAGGCCCTGGATGCCCTTGCAGGCAAAGCAGACGATGTCAATGATCTTGGCGAGATAGCACGGCTTACAGACGATGGATATGAGCTACGCGACATCACAATTCTTGTCCGTACCAACAATGAAGGCAAAATGGTGGTCGACAAACTGATTTCAAAAGGGATCAACGTCGTCACTGAAGAAGTGTTGGTGCTTGGATATTCCAGGGCCGTCCTCAAGATTGTGACACTCCTTAAATATCGGGACAATCCGGATGACCAGGTAAACCAACTGATGCTCAAAACCCTATTTACGGAAAATCAAGAGAGCAATATAGGCGATTTAACCATTAAGGAATTAGCAGAAATGCCACTTAAAGAGGGTTGTGAGGCTATATTTACTGCTCTATTTAACGAGGATCAGAGAAATGATCTGAAAGCTCTCTCGCTTTATGAAAGTTGTGAGGTTATGCTAAGAAGCATTTATGATGAGATTCCGGAGTATGAGATTGAGTTTGTACAGGCATTTCTGGATGAGGTTAATAGATTTATGACGCGTAATGGATCCGATTTGCCTGCATTTCTGGAGTGGTGGGAGGAAAGTGGTCAGAATGTAAAAATCAATTCCTCTTCTGACCAAAATGCTGTGCGTGTAATGACAATACACAAAGCAAAAGGACTTGGTTTCAAAGCGGTCATTATCCCATTTTTTAATGAAAAAACCTCAGTGAAAAGCGGCACTTTCGCCCCCTATCTCTGGTGCATACCGGATATTGATGAGCTAAAAAACATAGGCCTGATTCCTGTTAAATACACTACCAAGGAGAACACTGGCTTTGAAAAGGATTTTGAAACGGAAAGAAAAGAGACCTATATTGACACTTTGAACATCGCTTATGTTGCGATGACGCGCGCCTATTTTGAAATGGTGATCTATACTCCTGATGAAACTGAGAAACCGGAAGAGGGTAAAGAGGCAAAACAACCAAAAGATTCAATGGCCCAAAAACTCATAAAGTTTCTCAAGGAGGAATCCCAAAATGAGGACAATGGTATCTATATAGTAGAGGCTCAGGAGAAAAAAGAGTCTCAGGAGGAAGAAATCGGCAGGTTTATAAAAATTAAAGATTTAGGCAACGGATGCTACGAAGCACGGGCAAATAATGGCCAATGGCGTTATAGGGATGCTAAGGATATAGCTAAGAAACAGCAACAAGGAGCAACCAAAAAGACCGAAGTTCTCGAAAATGGCATCGAGACCAAAACTGTTAAATCATTCCGCTCAATCTCTATTGGTGATAGACTCGAGCAATCATTCCGATCGCGCGACTTTTTTGAATTTGAAAAGGATCCTTTGGAGACTCCCCGTATCAAAGGAATTGTACTCCACGATATCCTATCGGAAATTCGTACCATTGAGGATCTGCAAGCAGCTGTTGAGAGGGCCGTTATTCAGGGAGATCTAAAAAAATCAGAATCCGTGGATGCAAAGGATTTTCTCTACCGGAGACTACAGTCAGTAGCAGAGAAACACTGGTTTGATGGTACCTATTATACACTTAACGAACAAGAGATACTTGTTAAAAATGGGGATACACTTCGTCCGGACAGGATTCTCACGGGAGATGGGCGTACTCTGGTGATAGATTACAAATTTGGAGAACGCGATAAGAAATATCTGAAGCAGGTTCGCGGTTATATGGAGAAACTGACTCAAATGGGCTTAACTGAAGTATCGGGATATATCTGGTACCTCAAAGAGAATGAAGTAGAGCAAGTATTATTATAGAAGCCTATTATTTACTATTTTTGAAAAACAATGAAATTTGTCCTATATGGAACTCACTTCTTACCATGTCGATGCTTTTACAGACCAACTCTTCAAAGGCAATCCAGCTTGTGTGGTTCAGCTTGGGGAGTGGCTTGCAGATGATTTGATGCTTAAAATCGCAGCTGAAAATGCAGTGGCTGAAACCGCATTTTTCAAGAAAAACAAAGACTCCGGAGGCTATTCCATACGCTGGTTTACTCCTGATCTGGAGATGGATCTTTGCGGTCACGCCACTTTGGCAACCTCTTTTGTCATCGATATGATCTCGAAAGAACCACTCAATGAGATACTCTTTAACTCCGCTAGCGGAGAATTGAGGGTAGGTGTGGATAATGATCTCTTTACGCTCAACTTCCCTTCGCGACCGGCAGTACCGTCAACAATTCCCAGAGAGACTTATGATTCTCTGAGTATTAAACCATTGGAGGTCTTTAAAGCCCGCGACTACATTCTAATATACGAGTCACAGCAACAGATCGAAGAGATAGCGATAGACCGCAACCTATTTGATATGGTAAATATGGATCCGGGAGGAGTGATCATAACTGCCCCCGCTTCGGAACCCGAAGTTGACTTCGTATCCCGCTTCTTCACCCCACAAAGCACCATTTTGGAGGACCCCGTGACAGGCTCGGCTCATTGTACGCTTATCCCCTATTGGAGTGCACGTCTCGGCAAACGCATTATGACCGCCAAACAAATTTCGCCCCGCGGAGGTACCCTATTTTGCGAAGATTGCGGCGACCGCGTCCTCATCTCCGGCACCGCCCGCCTCTACTCCCGCAGCACGCTCTATTTGTGAGAATTCAGAGATCCATGCCCATAATATGGTCATTCATCCAGAAGTTATTGCCAATGTCAAAGTCCTTGCTGTAAAGGATTCGCATCCCTTGATGAAGGTAAAACTGTACTGCCGGATTCTCGCGATTGACATGTAACATCATTCTGCTCTTTTTGAAGCCCTTGCTTCGAATATGGTCACAAACATGCTCAAACAATAGTTTACCAAGTCCGGTTTTCTGATATTCAGGTAGAATATATAGGCGCATCAATTCAAATACCTTGGTGCCGTCCGGATCATCCTCTTGAGGCGCAATACCCGCATAGCTCACCGCCTCCCCTTCCACTTCCACAATAAAATATTCCTGCCCCGAATCAATTCCTGCTGCAATATTTTCCGGAGAGTACATCCACTCCATCATATAGTCAATCTGCTCCTGTGAGAGCATTTTTCTGTAGGTATGGGGAAAAATAATTTGCGCCAAATCGCGAATCAGAGCGATATCCTCTTTGGTCGCCTGACGGATGGTGATTTGCGGTTTCATACTTTAATAAGATAGTCTGCGATCTATTATGCAATACTTGTCTGTGCTGGTAAGCTCTCCTATACTGTCAGGTGCTATGCTGTAATATCGATTAAGTGCTACTTGAGGTAATCAATCAAAATCGATTCCATCATATGGTAGCCTTCAAGATTGGGGTGTACGCCGTCCGGCCCAAGATTTTCCGGAAGTCCGTTGCGCTCATCCTTCATCTGCGAGTGATAATCCACATAAGGAATACGGGTACTTTTTGCGTAGGCACGGATCATCTCATTTAGCTCTATTATTTCCTCAGCAGGAGTCAGCTCCGTACGCCACCTGTATAGATAAGCTGGCAGTACGGAGCAGAGTATAGGTTGGATGCGATTGGCCTTGGCAATCTGACACATCGAGATTATATTGTCGAGGATATGCTCCAGAGAGATCGGCCCGTCGTTCATCGCAATATCGTTGGTTCCTGCCAAGATTACCACATATTTGGGCCGCAGAGCCACCACATCCTTCTGGAATCTGATGAGCATATCAGAGGTAGTCTCCCCGCTTATTCCTCTACCGACCAGATTGTTAAACTTAAAAAACTCCGGGCTCATCATAGGCCAGGCATCGGTAATCGAATCTCCGAATAATACAGCTAAAGGTCTCACTTTCACTTCTTTATTAGCCTCCTCATAACGCCTGGGAGGAATTACTTTCTGATATC
>Ga0255347_1000661_pt1 | contig 61273 bp, 52 predicted proteins | sample wastewater_treat_2_FD_192479 | JGI IMG/M metagenome (GOLD analysis project Ga0255347, IMG submission 192479) | Wastewater microbial communities from Lulu Island WWTP, Vancouver, Canada - plant24 | ecosystem: Engineered > WWTP > Wastewater > Unclassified | place: Canada: Vancouver, British...
CTACCCAGCGTAGTTTATTGATCCTCGATGAAATCGGCAGAGGCACGAGTACTTATGATGGTGTTTCAATTGCCTGGGCAATGGTTGAGTATATTCACAGCCATCCTGAATTAAAAGCTACCACACTTTTTGCAACTCACTACCACGAACTGACCCAACTTGCTGATTTGTTACCGGGAGTTAGGAATTACAATATTGCTGTTTCCGAAGCAGACAATAATGTGGTTTTTCTGCACAAAATTGTGCCTGGAGGTACTGACCGTTCTTATGGAATCCATGTCGCACAAATTGCTGGACTACCAAAGCCAGTAACACAAAGGGCGCATGAAATACTACATCAACTGGAACTCTCTTCAGGTTCCACTCTTGAGAGGAAAGAACAGGAACAAAGTCAACTCACCCTCTTCCCGGAAAATAACCCCTTGCTCGAAGCTTTTAAAAACCTGGACATAAACAGCCTGACCCCTATTGAAGCTTTAAATTTGCTCTATGATTGGAAGCGGCGATTTTTTAAAGACGTTGAATAATTTTCAGATCCAAAGTTACATGTTTATTCGTCGCCATTAATTTAAAAAATTTTCGGCCAATCCTGAGCGCCCCGCAAGAACTGCTCGCCAGACATGCGTTTTTTCCCTGCTAACTGCACCTCATCCAAAACTAAAAGCCCATCCCTGGTTCCCCAGGCTGGCTGATCATTAATAATGTAGGGTTTACCCGGTATAACCCTTTCTTGTGAAATAAAGTGTGCACGAAATACCTTTAATTGTGAGTCTCGAAAAAAACCATACGAACCCGGCCAGGGTTGAAATGCTCTGATCTGCTTAATTAGATATTCGCCTGATTTATTTAAATCCAGCTCGCCATCGGTTTTTTTTAGCATGGGTGCATACGTTGCTTCTTCTTCATTTTGATACTGGGGTTCGATTGCACCACTGAAGTATTGGGGCAGGGTTTCAACCAGCAATTCAGCACCTAGATGTGCAAGTTGGTTGGATAAATCCTTCATGGTTATGTCGTTGCGGGTAAGTAATTCCCGCTGGCGAAGGATCGGTCCAGTATCCAGTCCTTGATCCATCTTCATAATGCTTACACCGGTGATCTCATCATGCAAAATTGCACTTTGAATTGGTGCTGCCCCACGCCATCGTGGAAGTAAAGATGCGTGAACATTGATGCAACCAAAAGGAGGGATCGATAGGACTTCTTGCCTGAGGATTTGGCCAAAGGCTACAACGACAATTACATCCGGAGATAGGTTACGGATCAATTGAATTGCTTCAGGTTCTCGAAGTGATTTGGGTTGAAGAACTGGTAAGCCAAGTTCTTGCGCCAAAACCTTTACACTTGATACTTTAAGTTTTTGCCCACGCCCTGCTGCGCGGTCAGGCTGTGTTACCGCGCCAACAACATTCCAGTTTTTTGCAAGTGCTCGCAAAGAAGGCAGTGCAAATTCGGGCGAACCCATAAATACGATTCTTTTTTCCATATCTTCGATTTTAACCTATACCAGCAACTTTCTTGGATTAATTTGGTTTTTTAATAAATAAATGCTAAACTTAATAAGAGATAGTATAAATAATCTAATTAAAATTTTTAAATATTGGAGGCTTATAATGACTGAAGAAAAAATTCTAGATCCAGAAATCACGAGTGACGACAAGCTGTGGGCACTTCTCGCTTATCTATTTACACCCCTTGTCCCAATAATTCTTTTGTTGATTGATGATAAAAAAGACCGACCATTCCTCAAAGCACATTATCCCCAAGCGCTGGCTTTTGGAATCGTAGCAGTGGTTGTTTCTGGTCTGTTAACACCGTTGGTATTTATCGGCTGTATCACCTGGGTCGTTGCTGCCGTGTTCCAGGTTATCTGGGGCATCAAAGCTTATAATGGTGAATATGTTACTATCCCTGTAATTACTGATTTTGTTAAAAAGCAGGGTTGGGCATAATAAAATTGCCATTACATTCGACAACCTGGTCAGAAGTATTTGACCAGGTTGTGTTTTTAATCAAATGAAGCATGTTGAATAAACAGAAGTCTTATGATGCCCTAAAGAAATTACTGGCGCATTAATCACTAAATTATAAAACACCCTTTGTTCTTAAGTGTTTTCGTTGATTTTATTACATAAACCATACAAGATTTAAGAAAAATATTTTGATGAAACTCTTGGCGATATAATGTATCTGAAACAGATCTTTATTAGCAATAAACTCATGAAGGATAGAAACAATGAAAATAATTAAATTCTTTGGAACTAACTGGTGCGGTGATTGCAAACGAGCCCGACGGATTTTAAATGATCGAAAAGTAGAATATATCTTTATTGATGTTGATAAAGATAAAGATGGTGAGGCTTTTGTCAAATCAACCAATCAAGGAAGCCGAAGAGTGCCAACAATTGTGTTCTTTGACGACACAATTCTGGTTGAACCTTCAAACCAGGAATTGAATAACAAATTAGATGCCTTAGGCCTTTAATAATACCTGTTCAAAAAGCATCCAGTAAAAGAAAGACCTAAATTAAATAACGGGGGCTCCTTTTGTTTCTTGAAAAAATTTTCTGCCAATAAGAAAAATTGTCAGTCCAATTAAAAGTCCGCCGGCTGTTGTGAGGTAAATATATGCTAATTGGCGGTAATTTTGGGATTTTGGCATGTTTTCAAGACGAGATCGCAGATTTCCCACAAATTGTTGATCAGGCTTAATTGGCGAAAATTTTGATTTCAACATCTGTTCAAGCGTTAAAAGTTCATCATTAGCAAACTCGTAATCTTTCATGCTGATTTTTCCTCAAATTTTTTCTGGGTATGCGACAATCCCAACTGTTTTGGGCCCAAGGTTAGCGGCAACTGATATCGAAAGTTCTGTAAATATTAGTTCTTTGATATTTAAAATGTCTTCACACAATTTACGTAATATTTCTGCAGTAGGTTGATCCTGAGAATGTACAATTGCAACTTTGATTGCTTCACCCCCAAATTGATCGCGAATTTTTGCAACAACGCGCTCCAGCGACTTACTGCGAGTTCGAACCACCTCAGAAACGCTTAATAAGCCTTCTTTAAGTGTAACAATTGGTTTAATTTTTAATAGCGAACTAATGACTGCTTGCAATTTTCCAACTCTCCCCGACCGATAGGCAAATTCCAAACTGTCTATTGTTAGCACAATCATCAATTTTTCTCTAATAACACGTAACTTTTCTAAAATTTGATCGAGTGTTTCCCCGGCGTTATCTCGCAAACGCGCCTCACGAGCCATTATTGCCAACACAGCAGATCCGGCATAAGAGTCAAATGGGATCAAGGTGATTTTATTCTTAAGTTCTTTAACTGTTTGTTGAACCATTTGAACGGTCGCCGACATCTTACCTGAAACATTGATCGAAAGCACGGTATCCCCAACATCACATGCTTTTTCAATCAGATCTTTAATGACGGCAGGCGAAGGTGCGGCGGTTTTAGGGTGATTTGTTTCATCCTGAACCAATTCATAAAACAATTCAGGCCCGATATCCACACCCTGGTAGTATGTTTTTTCACCAAATTGAATGGGGATGGGAATGATTTCAAATTTGTATTTCTCAGCCCAGCCATCTGGCATGTCTCCCGAACCGTCAATGAATATTTTCAACATCTTGCCCCTCTTCTCCTTTACTCATAATTTCTCGCAATTCCAGTAAGGTGCGATGATAGAGACTTTTAATCGCACCTTCACTTTTCCTGAGAATTTTTCCGATTTCTGCATTTGACAACCGATCCACAAATTTTAATATCAACAATTCTTGTCGAATGGGGGCCAGCTTGTAAATATTTCTCATTAATTGATCAATTTCCTGTGTTCGAACTGCTTCTGCTTCTGGATTGCGATCATGCTGGGAGAGCACCTGTCCTTGTACATCATCTAGTGCAATTTCCTGTTTTCTAGCTCGCTCCTGATAATAATTTGCCACAAGGTTGTGTGCAATCCGATAGAGCCATGCTGAAAATGGAAGACCCATGTGTCGATAATTTTTAATATTAGTCAATGCCTTAAAAAATACTTTTTCAGTCAGATCTTCTGCATCTTTAACACTGCTGGTGCGGTAGTAAATATAGTTATAAATTCGTTCAACATAACGCGTGTAAAGTTCGCCAAAAGCAATTGGGTCAGTTTTTGCCGCGTCAATCAGGGAAATCTCATCCTGTTTTTTAATCACGGCTCAAAACCTCGTTGTGTAATTATTAACAATGAATACCTCAAAAAGTAACATAATTTTAATGCAAAACTTTAGTTTTTTATAATCATCTCAATAGCAACTCAAGAATTAATTTTTTCCTTATGTGCGCAATCCACTTTATTCCTTGTTCAACATCGCATAGGTTGCCAATCAAGTCAGATTTGTAATAGAGGTTCTCTTTTGGTACAAAGAGCTGTTTTGTGAACAATCAACATTAGCTGACAAAAAACATATTTACTAAGTTTTTGATATGGTGATGCTCGATCGTTGTTTAAAATTTATCCCTATTATACTATCGGGTTTTACAGCATAATCCTGTTTTTGCATATAGATTTCTTCGCTAATTCTTTTAAATTTTTCTCACTGATACAAAATATGATAAATATCATTTAACCTGATCTTTACAAGTCAGTGGAACCAAGTGTGGCTCATATATGGGTCATCTTGCAGGAATCTGAACAATTAACAGCGGGAAATTTAGAATAAAGGTAAGTCTTATAGAAAAAAACAACTTTTCTTGACCAGCTTTTAAGTATCGATTAGAATAGAAATAACAGTCAAATAAACACCACAAATTAATGCTTCCCAAAAAAGGAGTCAATATATGCATGAATTTCATCATCAAAAGAACCTGGAGAATATTGATCCAGGCCTTTTTGAATTAATTAAACTTGAGGAAGAGCGGCAAGTCAGGCGGCTGATTATGATACCCAGTGAATCATCAACACCAGATTCGGTGCGGGAATCACTGGGTTCTGTTTTTACAAATATCTATGCTGAAGGTTATCCACCTCCAGAAACCCAAAAGTACACTGAAGATGAGATACTCGATTATACGCATATGCTGGGAATGTATCGACGTTATAGCAATCCACGCTTTTATAAAGGTGTTGAATATGTTGATGTTGTCGAGGCATTAGCCAGGCGGCGTTGTGCAGAGGTTTTTGCCGCAAACGGTCTTTCAGCTGACGATCTGTATGTGAATGTGCAGCCCCTCTCTGGTGCACCTGCTAATAATGCTGTTTATTCAGCCTTTTTACAGCCTGGTGATTCCATTTTGGGAATGAGCTTACTCCATGGTGGTCATCTTACTCATGGGTCTTCGGTCAATCGCTCGGGCATGCTCTATAATGCTCACCATTACTCCGTAAATCCAGAAACTGAACAGATCGATTACGATGCAATTTTGGTGAAAGCACTCGATGTTAAGCCAAAAATTATTATTGCTGGCTATTCGAGCTATCCATGGATGCCAGATTGGCAAAAATTCCGTGAAATTGCTGATAGCGTAGGCGCATTATTGTTAACAGATATAAGCCACATTGCTGGCTTTATTGCTGCGGGCGTAGTTCCTTCACCCGTTGGATTTGCACATATTATTACTTTTACAACACATAAAAGTTTATTAGGGCCACGCAGCGCCTGCATCATTACTGATAATCCCAGTTTTTCTAAGAAAATTGATAAGGGAATTTTCCCCGGAGAACAGGGTGGGCCGCACATTAACACAATTGCTTCAATGGCGCTGACCTTCAAACTAGCAAAAACTGAAAGCTTTAAAAATCTACAAAAACAAGTACTAAAAAACGCGGTAGCTTTTTCCGATCAGCTCCAAGTACGCGGACTACGTGTTCCTTACCAGGGCACCAACACGCACCTCGTTTTGTTGGATTGTAAATCAGTAAAAGCAAAGGATGGAACTCACCTCTCTGGTGAGATGGGCGCGAGGTTACTTGATATCGCGGGGATTGTTGCCAACTATAATACAATCCCAGGTGATCGTTCAACATTCTCAGCAACTGGAATTCGTTTCGGTACCCATTGGTTAACCCAGCGGGGATTTGAAGAAACAGAGTTTAAACAAATTGCAGATATCATCAGCGATCTTTTTAGCGCAGTCATTCCTTACAGCATGCCTGGCCGCACACGCAGGATGCAATCCGCAAAAATTGATTTCATGGTTCTTGAGAACTCTAAACAAAAGGTTACTGCGCTTGCAGAAAAAGCCGATCCGTTGATTGATATATCTGAAAAGCATGGCTACCCACATTATTTCAGCATCAATGACAATGTAAATGCGGATTGGGCGAATTTTCTCCTCTCCGGAGATCGTATCCGGGAGTTTTTAAATTACACCCTCAGCAGTGACATAGAGAACCTGGCTGAAGGAGAAAGCCAGCAAACTGTGATCCACACTGTAAAAGAGTCGATCAAAGGTGTCATCAAATGCCAAAACCCATTCTCGTTCGTGCTTTCTGTGCCCGGTAACCAGGCCGGCCTCGCCAGTGCCTGGTTGCGAAACCTCTCCGATGGATACATTGAATTTGATCCTGATCTAGCATTAGAAATTCCTGGACCCGTGCGCATAGAAGATGCACCTCCTGGTGCACCTGAACCAGTTAAAGACAAACTATCAAAAGCCCTTAAACCATATTATATTGGGATGCACAATGATGGTGTCACAGGTGATCCACTACCAGAATTCGTATGGGAAGAACCAGAAGATGTCGAACTGCGAAGGACCAATCTTTTTCAAATGCACGTGGATATGGGTGCAAAAATGGTTCCCTTTGCTGGTTGGGAAATGCCGGTGTGGTATACCTCTGTTATCGAAGAGCATCAAGCTGTACGCCACGCGGCTGGTTTATTTGATGTCACCCATATGGGTGTATACCAGGCTGAAGGTCCGGACGCGGGTATCTTCCTGGATAGTGTTTGCGGAAATGATATCAGCGGCTTAAACATCGGCGAATCTTGCTATACACACTTTTTGGATTTAGATGCCAATGTTATTGATGATTTATTGGTTTACCGACGTGGAAAAGAAAAGTTCCTGGTGGTCGTTAACGCATCAAATGATGATAAGGATTGGGCCTGGCTGAATGCGGTACGTAAAGGTGAAGTAATGGTTGATAGAGACCTGCCTTGGGCAGTGGTTCTTGGTAGAAATGTAATTTTACGCGACTTACGCGACCCCAAAGAAGGCGCCGACATGCTTGTAGACATCGCTTTGCAGGGACCAAAATCTGGCGATATTTTATTATCTCTAGATTGCTCCTTTACAGACCGTGAAGCCATTATGGACTTGAAAAGAGCTCAACTTTGCGAAGTTACGCTAGATGGGATCCCGGTTGTCGTTTCGCGAACAGGTTACACCGGCGAGCCCATGTGTTTTGAACTTTTTATTCACCCAGATCACACCAATTCGCTGTGGGAAAAACTACTGAAAGCGGGTCAGGATTATGGAATAAAACCTTGTGGTTTAGGTTCACGAGACTCCTTGCGTACCGAGGCTGGCTTACCATTATATGGTCACGAAATGGGAGGGGAATTAAACCTCGGAACAAGTGAAGCCGGTTTTAGCTGGTTTGTTAAGCGCCAAAAACCCTGGTTTATTGGGAAAAAAGCATTTTTGGAACGTGAGGCAAACCGAAAAGGTACCGTCATTCGTTTCAGATTTGATGAAAAACGAACCCGCATGGCGCATCTTGGAGATCCAATTGTTGATGAACGTGGCAAGGTGATTGGGACAGTTACCAGCTGCGCAATTGATACAGATGGCTTTCTCACCGGACAAGCCTTTGTTTTAGATAAATATGCTCAAGAAGATACACCGATTTTAATTTTCCAAGGGGCAGCTTCAACGGGTGAAGAAATCCTGGGTCAACTAAAAATTGGTGATCGGGTTACCTTGCCATCCCGAGCAAAAGTCATTAGTCGAATACCAAAAAGGAGTTAGTTACATATGCATACACTATGGGACGATAGATATGCCAGACGAACAGACAGCATTGGCAGTTCGGCAATCAGGGAGCTATTAAAACTCACCTCGCTCCCTGATGTAATTTCCTTCGCCGGTGGCCTTCCAGCGCCCGAGGTTTTTCCAATTGAACGCTTCAAAGAGGCAGCAGAAGTCGTTCTTTCAGAAATGGGTGATCTCGCGCTCCAGTACGGAACAACAGAAGGTTATCAACCATTACGGGAAATGATTGCAAACAATGCTGGAAAATACGGAATAAAAGTGACCCATGATAATGTGCTCATTACAACAGGTTCACAACAGGCGCTCGACTTACTGGGAAAGATCTTTATAAATAGGGGCGATCGTATTCTGGTCGAATCACCAACCTACCTTGGCGCTTTACAAGCCTGGAACGCCTATGGCGTGAAATACGTTACCATTCCTTTTGACGATGATGGAATGCGGACAGATTTGCTGGAGGAGCGTTTACGCAGAGGAATAAAATTTATCTACGTCTTACCGAATTTCCAAAACCCAACAGGCGTTACGCTTTCGCATGAACGAAGAATGCAACTTGTAGAATTGGCAAACGCGTATGGTGTTCCAATCGTAGAGGATGACCCTTATGGTCAATTGCGGTATGAAGGTGAACACGTTAAACCAGTTGTCGTTTTAGATGATGAGATCCGATCCAAAGATCAACCCGCTTATAGTGGGAATGTGATTTATACCAGTACTTTTTCAAAAATCCTCGCTCCAGGTTTAAGGTTAGCCTGGGTTATAGCACCTTCTGAAGTCATTAAAAAATTGGTACAGGCAAAACAAGGAGCTGATCTAAACACGTCAACTTTAAATCAATTCCTGGCTTACGAAGTTGCCAATGGACCGTGGATGGACACCCATATTCAAACCATTCGCGAAACCTATAAAGAGCGGCGCGATGTGATGCTAAAAGCATTAGAAGAATTTATGCCGGATGGTGTCCAATGGACACACCCACAAGGCGGTTTGTTTTTATGGGTAGTTTTACCAGAAACTATAAAAACCTCTGAAATATTCCCAGTGGCAGTTGAAAAAAGAGTTGCTTTTGTTCCAGGCTCACCGTTTTATCCTTTAGGTGGTGGTGAAAACACCATGCGCCTGAACTTCTCATGCATGAGACCGGAGTTAATCGTCGAAGGGATCAAGCGATTGTCTGAAGTAATTAAAAGTTACCTTTAGAACATCTTGATTTCAAAAAGCGTGTGAAGAATTTTCACACGCTTTTTTAATTAATAATTGATCATATTGGCATGCTGCCAAATTTTAAAATTTGATAATATTGAATTGCCAATAAACTCACGCAGGATAGAATTGTCTGGGATTAAATTCTGATCAATCGGCGAAAACCACTGTAAAAACTTCAATAACCGTTTGGCTTCAATATATTCATGCGATCCAAACGGAACCTGTCTTAATAACGGTTCTACCAATGGTTTCAAAGCTGCTAGTTCATAAGCTAAAGCAGAATTAAACATCACATCTGCATTTTCCTGATATGGAAAAACCCGTTTCTTTTCACCTTGGCGGACCAATTCCCAAAGAGCAATTGTTTGTTGAGCGCTATATCCCCGATCACGGGCATCACGCACAATCCGTCGCAATTCGCGGGTGTCGGTTGTTGATATCCGGTTATGTCGATCGAGATTCAATTGCGTAAGGCAGGACATATATATCCTATAAGCTTGCTCTGCCGGGAAGCCCTCTAAAAGTTTCGGGTTTAATCCATGAATGCCTTCCAAAATAATCACCTGACCTGGTGTTAATTGAACCTCATCACCGGGTTCGTTGACTCCTTTTTTAAAATTGTAGTGACGCAGTTGAACACGTTCACCAGCAATCAAACGACGTACATGATCATTTAATAAGGGTCGGTTAACAGCATCGAGGTGTTCAAAGTCATATTCACCATCTTCATTCAGGGGGGTATCTTCCCGATTTACAAAATAATTATCCAGCTCCAAGGCAAAAGGTGAGATTCCTTCTGTGAGCAATTGAATAGTTAGACGCTTTGAAAAAGTTGTCTTTCCAGAAGAACTTGGCCCTGCGATTAAAATTACCCGTACTTCATCTTTTCTTTTTCGGATCCTATTGGCAATTCGCGAAATTTGTTGTGTGTGTAACGCCTCTGAAACCAAAATAACCTCATTAATCCGTCCAGCTTTGATGGCATCATTCAAAGCGCCGACGCTTTGTATATCCAGGGTCTCAAGCCAAACACCATATTCACGAAATGCAGTCAATAATTGGGGGTACTTTGCCATGGGTGACAACGTATTGGGAGCATGTCTGCGTGGAAAGCGAACCACAAAGCCAAAATCGACCAATTGAAGATCAAAATAATTCAGATAGCCAGTCGAAGGAACCATATACCCATGGTGATAATCACGCTTTCCATGCAATGAATAAAGTACCAGATCATCACCAAATCGATAATTTAACAATCGTAATTTATCATCCTGACCTTGTTTGCTAAAAAAAGTTTTCGCCTCCTCCAAAGAAACTTTTTCTTTTAAAAGGGGCGCATCTTCTTCCACTAATTCTCGCATGCGAGAATTCAATGCATCGAGAGATTCTTGTAAAAAAGGTACTTGTTCAGGAACGTGACAAAAATATGCACCGGATGAAACAGAATGATCAATGGTCAAAGACCACTCTGGAAAAAGCTCCATAAATGCAACCTCAAGTAAAAAGGTCAAAGAACGTCTATAAATTCTGGCACCATCAGGATTAGCCATATCAACCGGCGTTACTTTTGAATCTGTTGAAATCGGGTAAGTCAGCTCCCGTAATTCATGATTTATTATCGCTCCTACAATCAATGGATTTTCGGGCTTTTGGTATTTGCGCATGAAAACTCCAACAGGGGTGTGACGCGGACCACCCATTACCGTGCCGTCATTTATGATTATTTCAACATCATCTCGCATTTTTTCTTTGAACTTTATTTCATTCTTCATAGGACCAATCTCTTCTTCTAATTGATACTGGTTTTCATTTATATTTTGATAAATTCAATTTATCTAAGGCTTCAACATGGGTATCTGGGCAAAATCATCCGGAAACATTGTATCTATTGCAGCCATACTTAAAGGGAAATCAGCCAATATAGTCGCTTGGTTGAATAAACTATCCGCCGGGAGTACAAGGTCAATAATACGTGTATGATTTTTGCTGCCTTGTGGTGCACCACCAAATCGCCATTGGGCAGCGTCAATCTCAACGTCCCTCACCCGCCAAACACCTTCCGCAGGATAACCTTCCTGGCTTAAAACCATCGCCGCAAACGCCCAATCTTTAGGATTGCCTTCACCTAATAAACGCAATGGTACACGAAATGTCACTGAATTTTGGGCTGGGTCGACCGCAATTTTCATTGAGTTGCTGGCATCCGCATAAGGCAGTGGCGCTAAACTCTCGGGATCCGAACGCAAGACCTGTGAATTCCACCCCTCTACCCAAACAGCATATTCCCAACCATAACCTTCCATCAAAGCTGCATTGCGACCTGGCAGCAACAGCCTTGCCCCTGTCCCCTCACCTGGATCAATATCAATATAAACATCCATGGTCTGTACTGAAAGCCCAATTGATGAACCCCATGGATTTTCTATTTCACCTAAGAATTTGAAAGTAAGTACCAGGTTTTCATCATCAGTTCCAACCTCAAAATCGGTTATGTCAAAAACAGATTCTTTAAAAACGCCATCGCTGGGATAAATGTAGGTACCGGGTCCATTATCATCACCCACGGGGTCTTCAACCTGAAGGATTATATCTATTTCGCCAGTGCTGGGAAAAATTATTTTTGCTGGACCACCCTGTGGGAGCAAATCGCCATCCGGTTCAATTACGACCGTCATTTTCAATGAATCTCCTGTTGCAACATCACCGAGAAGTGCAAGAGGAAAGGCAAATTCGATTAGTTTTTCTCCAATAATTGCTGGTCCAGCACCGGCTTTAATAATCTGCCATTCGCCATTAATGGTCTCGTAAGCATTTACAACTGCCTTGCCTCGCCATTCAACAAGCTTATCAGCGAAAATTCCTAACGCCCTTTCACTTTCTCGAGCAAAGGGTGAAGAGTCACTTCTAGCATTTTGCGTATCAAAATAGAAACCAGCCTGAAAATCCTGTTCATTGGTGGTTTCAACGTCCAAACGAAGATAGAAATACTCCTCATCCATTGTGAAATACAAGCCTTTCACAATTGTATCGTCCCCCGAAGCATAGAATGCAGCACTTTCCCAGGCAGGGTCATCTTTTCCGTCCAAAACGGGTGTAGAGAAACCCCGAAACGGCTTTGTCGCAGCAATCGGCAGAGCTTGAATAACGGGAATATTTACAAATAGTGGCAAATCAACATCTAAGGATTTGTAAACACTTGCAAGCAAAACACGAAATGCCTCATCGAAATAAGAATCCTGGCCTGAGTCTTGGTCGTCACCAAACCACCAGAACCAATCTGAGCCTTCCGCCAGGTACATGAAATCAAAAGCCTTTTCCAATTTTTCTGGTTCAACAAAAACTTGACCGCTTTCATAAGGAACCAAAAATTCGCGAGTTCGTGCCAGATATTCCCAGCCAATCGCCTCCTCAGTTTCGCCAATCCAAGTGTCATAATTAGGACTGAACCAAGCTCCTGGAAAGAGGTATTCAAGTGTTCTCTGTTCGGGAAACAAACTTAAATATTGGGATGGTGTAATGGTTCTGAGTACCTCGCTTTCTGAAAGGCGTTGATACAGTGCCTTTAAGAAATCATTTCCGTCGTTAGGATAATGTTCCCAAGCATTTTCACCATCAAGGATAATGCTGACAATATGCGGGCCTTCTATCTGGTTTTCACGTAAATATACGTGAATGGCTTCCAATCGGTTAACCATGTCCAACGCACCGATTTCACCACTCATCCCACTGTAAACAAAGCCAATATTATCCGATAACGTCCAATCCCGAAAAAACACCGCGACCTGATTTCCAAAGTCATCCTGAACATAATATGGCCGATAAAGTGCATCTGCTTCTTTAACCAAACCCTGTGCATCACGTGTAAAGGAGTCAAATCCCAACGACTTTGCCAGCACTGGTTCACCCGTTTGAATAAACGAAAATCCTGCATCGATGATATTGGGAACAATTTCTTGCGCAACTGCCCCTTCACCAGGCCATAATCCACGAACATCACGCCCAAAGGTATCCTCATAAATGGCAACGCCCAGATCGAGGTGAGCCTGTACGTCCTGTGGGTAGGCGAAGGGTAAACCTGGCATTTCAGCAGCAGGGTTGCCAACTAAGGCAAGTTCATTGTTGTAAATCAGAGGCAAAATCGGATGGGCGTATGGTGTAATTGTTACTTCTATTTGCCCTGAATCTTGCAATGTCTTATGGTATGGCAGCACGTTTTGAATTTTTTTCAATACTTCATCAAAAACAATTGCTTTGTCTTCCTCTGAAAAACTCTCAGCTTTGGAAACTAAATTTTTCAGTGGTTCTTGTGCTAAGTAGTCAGGGTCAAACCAGGCTAAATTAAACCAAATCTGTAAATCACGGTAATCCTGTTCGGTAAATCTCTCTAGGGCAATTTGAATACTTTCCTCATCCGATCCGCCACGCTGATCCAACAAGGATTGATAGCGAGGAAAACGAGCGATGATATTAACCCAATTTACATCAAAAAAGCGCTCAAGGATAAAGCGTTTTTCTGATTCTGCCAATGATGAGGCAGGCTTTTCACTCAAGACCCAGTATAAATCCTTGGCGCCATTGGCAAAATCATTCAATTGGCGTATCAAGGAGGGTGTATAATTAAAAGTCACATGAAGTCCATCGAAATTTGCTACCTTTTCCGCCATATCCAGATAATCTTTAGTGGCGTGAACCCGTACCCAGGGACGTGTATAAACACCATTTTCATCTTGATAATACAGAGGTTGGTGCTGATGCCAGGTTAGATTGACGTATAACACGTCTGGATCGGGGTCCAGGTCGGATTCTATCTCTTTTTCAATAAGAGGCTGGCAGGCAAACAAATGCCCAAGTATCATACTTACCAAAATTAAAAAAATAAAAAAACGGGGTTTGTCAAACATACCAACCTCTCTCAATCAGTAAGGTTCAATTATTACCATTACCTTCGATTTTACTTGATATATTAATAATTTTTAACCTGCGTAATTAGTATAAAGAGCCATTACCCCAACAAAATCAAATGTGAAAAAATATTGGCGATCACAAAAGATGTCCTTATAGCAGAATAATCCTTTTGTTTTATGGCCCTATTTCGTTGTATTAATTTTAAACCAAGAAATAATTATTTTCTTCATCAGAAGGTTTGCCTTGACCTTTATCTTTCCGACGGATAAAATTCATGGTCGCTGATTCATTGCAGCAAAAAATTCAATTTTCAATAGAGCGAAGGTAATCCATAAATCGTGGGTGAGAGGCGCTCGAAGGATGGAATAATGTCAGACACAATTACTCTAGATGCACAAAAACGAACCATAGTAGGTAAACAAGTTCGTGCTTTGCGGAGGCAAGGAATTCTTCCCGCAGTGATTTACGGAAGAATCGGAAAAGAACAAATCGAACCAATTAATATTCAGTTAGATCTCCACTCTGCTACCCAAATCATAAAAAACCTGACCGGGTCGAGCCTTGTGACGGTTAACGTCGAAGGTGAAAAATACCCTGCAATCTTGCGAGAAATTCAAAGAGATATCATTTATGGTACTCTCAGACATGTGGATTTCATGGCTGTTTCACTTACCGAAAAACTGCAAACATCGGTTTCAATCGAACTGGTCGGACAGGCGCCAGCAGAAATCACAATGGCAGCGGTTGTGGTGACCGGTATCAACATGCTGGAAATTGAGTGTCTTCCCCAGGATTTGCCAGAACGCATTGAAGTTGATGCTACCCTTTTGGTTGATATCGATAGTGCAATATATGTAAAAGACCTGAAATTACCGGACAACATTGAAGTGCTTACTGACCCCGACGAGTTAATTGCAAGCGTTACTTATGTTGCCATGGAAGAAGCAGAAGAGGAAGAAGGAGAACTCGTTGACCTTATTGATGAGGATGTTGAGCCAGAAGTAATTGAAAAAGGTAAGAAAGAAGAAGATACCGAAAGCGAATAAATTCAAAGTCTTTCAAATTGTTTACAACGATCCAACAGAGATGCTCTTCGAGCATCTCTTTCTTTTTAATTTATTGTTCAATCTGATTCAAAGCCGAGAGCAATGCTACAGTCATTTCAGCACTTGCCCCCCATAGTGTGTAACCAGCGTAATCTTCAAAAAAGATTACCGGGAGGTCATGGCCGGCGATATTACGATATTGCACCTGATGGTTTTCGGGCTTTGCTAACCATGCAATCGGGATGCTGAAAATACTGTGCACCTCTTCAGGTTCAAGATTGAAGGTATATGGCCAAGGAATTTGTCCAACAAAGGGGCGCACCACATAGCCAGTAATAATCGGCAAGTCACCCAAATGCCCAAACACATGTACATCTTCAGGTTTAACACCAATCTCTTCGTACATTTCTCGCAGGGCTGTTTCACAGAGATTTCTATCTTCTTTTTCCTGTCCACCACCGGGAAAGGCTACCTGACCGCGATGTTCATCCAGGGTTTCTGCGCGTTTGGTTAGCAAAAGATGCCATTCATTCTCATAAAAATAAAGCGGGAGCATTACAGCCGCGGGGCGTAATTCTGAAAGTTGTTCACGAGTGTAGAAATTATCATAACGCCGCAAGTTGTCAACCGAATATGTGCTGATCGCTTTTTGTATTTCTGATTGAGTTAACATACTATCAATTGGTAGTTTTTTAATGATATGGATTTATCCTGTTTATTGAAATTATTCATCTTCGTGATCTCTGACAGAACGACCAAAAACAAGGTAACCCGTGTGTGCAACCATACGATCCGTTGGCCTCAATCGTTCCCAGTCCGGTTTGTAAAAACGTAACAAAACTTCACAAACTTCAACAAAAGCAAATTTGTGGATATACAGGGTTTCTAATGCTGAAGCAACCTGGTTTGCCGTCGGCAATATCATCCCAACAAAACCGCCGTATTTCAACGCAATTTTTACTTGGGCAAGATAATCATATGGATTTGGCAGGTCAAGGAATATTGCATCAACCTCCCGTTCATCAAACCCTTCAGCAACATCGCCTAATTTGAAAATAACGCGCTCCAATAAACCAACCCTACTCAGGTTGTTCCGAGCCAGGTTTTGTGTTTCTTCTCTTTTTTCATACGTAGTTACAGTGCCGCTTTCTCCAACAAAAAAAGCAAAAGCCGTTGTAAGCGCACCCGAACCAGTCCCGGCTTCAACAACATGGCTACCTGGACCAATCCCCATCACCATTACGATGTATCCAATATCTTTTGGATAGATAATTTGGGTATTACGTTTAATATTCGTGATTAAATCCGCCAAACTGGGTTGCAACAGGTAAAACGGATTGCCGGTATGGCTTTCCAGACGTGTTCCCCAGGTTTGTCCAATCAAATCATCATGGCACAATTCACCCCGATGGGTCTGAAAAGTTGCGCCTGCTTTCAAGCGCAAAAAATGGCTTTTATGGCGGCGGCCTACCAGTTGAACCAAATCGCCATCACGTGCTACAGGTTCGTATTTTAACAAAATCAGGCACCTTCCTGATAGGTATCAATTCATTCGTAAGAAGTTTATGGCTTCAGTTTTTCCTTAAAGAAATCGGTAATGGCGTTATAACAAATCACTTTGTTTGTATATTTCTCAACCCCATGTCCCTCATCTTCAAACATAAGCAAGTCAATATCTTTGCCAATCTCTGCCAAATGGGCAACCAAATCTTCAGATTCTTCGGCAACCACTCTCGGGTCATTACGACCCTGGATAACCAGCATCGGCGCAGTTAAGTTTTCAATTGCGTTTTTCGGAGATCGATCTTGCAGAAATTCTAAATCCTTCGGATTATCCGGATTACCCAATACCAACGCATAATAAGGTTTCCAGGTTGGTGGAATACGCTCAAGGAAAGTAAGAAGATCATAAGGACCAAACATATCCACTGCTGCAGACCATAATTCAGGGTGTTTTCCCGCCAGAGTTAATGTCATATAACCGCCATAGGATCGCCCAACAACACCTGCACGGCTTACATCCAGACGAACATCTTTTGTTAGAACTTCCGTCATGGCATGCACATGGTCCAAGCGGTCATTACCTCCCCAGTCTCGGTCGACAAATTTTGTATATGACAAGCCATAGCCCGTACTTCCACGCACATTCGGAACAAATACTGCAAAACCCTGTAAAGTCAGATATTGAATTAAAGGCATCGAGAACCAAGCAAAATCAGGCCGCTCCTGACTCTGGGGACCCCCATGAATATAGTAAACCACAGGGCGTTTGCCGGTAAAACCCAGTTTCTCTGAAGGCATATACAATCTGGCAGATATCCGCAATCCATCAAAAGATTTATACGAATAATCCTCACCACGGGAAAGCAGGTCCTCAGAAACTCCGAGTATGCTCTCGTCCGTATGCCGAACGAGCCGGTCACGATCAACACCTGCGATTGTGTAAATCTGTGTTGGGGACGTTGCTGTCGAAAATGAAATCGTGAAGACATCTTTTTCTAAATTGTATGTAATCGATTCTAAAACACCATTTGCCAGCAAACCTTTGCCTACAAGGACATTGATGACACGCATTTCTTTTTCATCCGGATCATATTCGGCTTCATAAGCCCAGCTTGCCCCGTCAATATTAAAATGCAGCAAAAAACAGCCGTTTTTAATTTTTTCTAAACCGACAAATTCGCCAACCCCAGAATGCACCAAACCATTAAAGGGAACCGGCAAAATTTTTTCTGGTGCTTTTAATTCAAAATATCCCAGGCTGAAAGTATCTTTAAAAAGTGTGTTCCTGAACACCAAACCCTGTCCGTCTTCGGTAAAGAAACCCTCACTAAAGGCAATCAAAGGCACGTCTTCACCCGGTACGCGTTCGGCCAAGGGTTTTCCGTAAATAAGCTGTGCCCCCTGACCTTTTTCCCATAAATAAGCCACAGAGTCGCCAGCCATATAGCCTTCGATCAATGCCATGCGGGAATAATCCTCATTAATCGCACCCGGGTAGGCGCCAAACGGACTGGCATAAATCTCCTCAACTTTTCCTTGATTTAAATCGCAAAGGTAGGTGTGCACCATACCCTCTTCGCGGGATTCAGCTGAAATCACGCACAAGTTTTGTTCAGAATGAACGGAGCCAAGGTGGCAACGTGTGTTTTCAAAGAAATTTTCAAATGCTGGTTCAGGAAAGCCTCCAGTAAGAGGAATTTCCATCGGCAGATAATTTTCATCCCCATCTTTATCGATCATCACCAAAATCTTTTCCATACTTGGGAAAACAGCAAAAGATTCACCACCAATCAATTGAGGGTTTTGTAACGCGATATTAGGAGGCAATAAAGGTACAGGAACACTTCCACCTTGTTTCATTGAATACAAACTATTGTGTCCACTAATGTTTGATATGAAATAAATTTGATCTCCAACCAACTTTGGCTGCAAAAAAAGACGTGCGGAAAGCAAGGCTTCAATTCGATACATGTTTTTAACTCCTTTATTATTTTCGTTTTTCTTCTGGACTCAACCAGTGTCCTAACCCCAATAGGATTATTGATCCTAATATTCCAAACCCCAGGTTGATTGAGCCGACTTTCCAGAAGTGGATGGAAAGCAAATTAGCAACAAAATGACTGGCAAAAAAACCGATTATGCTCAAGATCAAGTACAAAGTCAGCCGAAAAAGGCTGCCTCCTCGCCACAAATGCATCAAGCTGCCCAACAATAACGCTATAAATAATGAAAAAATAATACCAGGGATGGTCATTTGATACTCCTTAGTAGCCACACTTGATATTGATTATCAGGCGCAATTGATAACTCCTCCACCAAGACAAATTTCGCCCTGGTAAACCACAACGATCTGACCAGGGCTGATACCACGCAGTGGTTCATTAAATTCTAACCGAAATTCTTGTTTTGAAACATTTTGCAATTTAGCGGTCACTGGTTTTGCACGATAACGGACCATTACACTGTAATGTTTCCCATCATCTGGAGGGGACTCAGAAATCCAGCTTGCTCCCTTCGCTAAAAGTTCACAACTCCCTGCCTCATCTGCAAAACCAACCACCAGACGATTGCTTTGCGGTTCTTTTCCGATGACATAATACGGCTCAGTTGCTGCGATTTTAATTCCGCGCCGTTGACCAATGGTATAAAAGGCTAAGCCCTGATGTTGACCAAGGACCTTTCCAGCACTATTAACAATTTCACCCGTTGCCACGGATTCTGGGGCATGCCTCTGCAAAAAGGTACGATAATCAAAATCTTGTAAGAAACATAAATCCTGGCTTTCTTGTTCTGTTTGTACAGGAAGTCTCAATGACTTTGCAATTTTGATTACATCGGTTTTTCGCTTTTCGCCCAAAGGTAATAAAGTCCGCCTGAGTTGTTCCTGGCTGAGCAGAGCCAACATGTACGATTGATCTTTTAACGAATCAATACCACGCAAAAGTTGGACTTTATCATCATTTCCATATCGAAGTCGGGCATAGTGCCCGGTGGCAAAATAATCTGCGCCCTGTTCAAGAGCGTATTTTTGCAAAATACCCCATTTAACTTGCGGATTACAAAACAAGCATGGGTTGGGTGTTCTTCCCTCTAAATACTGCTGGATGAAATCCCGAATAACAATTTGATAAAAATGGTTTCTTACATCCAAGATAACACAGGCAACACCAATCGCATTGCACACAGCCCTTGCCAAATCGGCCGGTTCAGATAAAAAAGCATCAAATTGACTGTTCTGTTTATCTTTCCAGGTTTCCATAAAAATACCCGTTACCTGGAAACCTGCTTCCAGCAATTCAACAGCAGCGACTGCACTATCCACACCACCGCTCATTGCAACATAAACGTGTTTTCTTATTTTCATGCAAAACAATTCTACCTTATCTGTATGAACCACTGCTATAATTATTCAAAATCTTTAATGAAAAGGGTAACCAAAAAGATTGTGATTCCATACACTGACACCCATTGCCATCTGGATTTTGAAAGGTTTGAAAAAGATCGCGGGCAAGTTCTAAAACGGGCCTGGAAGGCCGGTGTGGTATGGATTTTAAACCCGGGTATTGATTTACCCACCAACCAGGCAGCTATCCAACTTGCTAATACCTACTCTGGCAAAATCAACGCAGCGGTAGGAATCCACCCTAATTACGGAAAACCGTGGAATGCCAACATTCTATCAACCCTGCGAAACCAAGCCCATCAAAACGGTGTAGTCGCCATCGGTGAAATTGGTTTGGATTACTATCGTCAGCACACACCATTTAACCAACAACGAAAAATGTTTGCTGATCAATTATCTCTCGCAGAAGAATTGGCTCTACCCGTTGTGCTTCACAACCGGGATGCTTCTGATGATCTGATATTAATGCTCCAAGATTGGACTTCGGGGTTGCAAAATTCATCCCATCCCCTAAAAGAGCGCCCAGGTGTTTTCCACAGCTTCAGCGCTGACATTCAAACCGCTTTAGCTGCCCTTGAGATGAACTTTTTAATTGGTGTTAGCGGACCGGTGACGTTTAAAAATGCACTCGAAACAAAAGCAGTGATTCGCAATTTGCCTTTAGAAAGCCTTTTACTCGAAACCGATGCCCCATTTCTCGCACCGCACCCCCATCGTGGAAAACGCAACGAACCTGCATATATACCTTTGATTGCAGAAGAAATCGCCCGCCTGCATAACGTCAGCCCCAAAAAAGTTGCAGAAATTACCTTCGAGAATGCTCGACGATTATTTAACCTTCCAGCATTGTCCGGTTAAACAGAAAAACTCAAAAAAGAAGCATTGCCTGGCTGCAATATATTAATGGTCTACATAGTCTTTTAAATTATGCGTAATTGCATAAGCTGCTGCTTCAGCACGGTTCCTCACACCAAGTTTTGAAAGGATACTGCTAACATAATTACGAACAGTACCTTCGCCAAGAAATAAAGCCTCGGCTATTTCTCTATTTGTTTTTCCCTCCGCAACAAGAGCCAAGACATGTTTTTCTTGCTGGCTAAGGTTCACAAAGGCAGCTGCTTCTTCCTCTTTTACCACCCGGCGCACTTCCTGGAACACTCTTTGGGTAACTGCTGGGTCTAATAAGGCCTCACCGCGATACGCTGCCTCAATCGCAGTAATCAAGCCTTCCGCGCCAATTTGCTTTAACACATATCCGCTCGCGCCAGCTCGAATTGCTGAAAACAACATCTCATCTTCGGCATAAGAAGTGAGCATAACCACGCGTACATCAGGCCAACGCTCGGTAATTTCTTGACAGGCTTCAATTCCAGATGCACCTGGCAATCGGATGTCCATCAACACTACATCTGGCTGATATTTCTCAACCATCATAACCGCCTCTTTGGCGGTTCCCGCTTCAGCGACAACTTGGAATTTGTCGCTGTGTTCTAATAAGGATTTTAAACCCAGTCGAACAACTTCATGGTCATCAACCAGCAGAATGGCTTTCTTTTCCAATCCAGATTCCTTTCTTAAGAGGTGCCTGACCGTTTATAATTTACGAACCGATAACCAACGCCGCGTTCAGTTAGTATATAAACCGGATTTGCTGGGTCAACTTCTATTTTCTTACGGAGATAATTAATATATAAACGTACATAATGGGGCTCGTCACGATATTCATAGCCCCATACCTTTGTCAATATTTGATCATGAGTCAATACCCAGCCAGCATTTTGCACTAAATGATATAACAGGCGATATTCCGTAGGTCGCAATTTGGCCAACTCGCCATCCACCCAAACCTCTCTTCTGCCAAAATCAATCTTCAAACGGTCATCGACTTCAATCACACCCTGGTTATCTTCTTCAAAAGACGCTCCTCTACGCAAGACTGCTCGAACGCGACTGACAAGTTCACGCGGGCTAAACGGTTTGGTGATGTAATCATCTGCCCCAAGTTCTAACCCTTTGACTTTGTCATCTTCTTCGCCTTTTGCAGTCAACATAATGACCGGCACCTGATTTACCTCACGTATGGTGCGTAATACCTCAAATCCGTCGATGTCGGGCATCATTACATCTAATAGAATAAGGTCTGGCAACGAATCGCGCATCCTATCCAGGGCTTCAGTACCATTAAAAGCTTCTATCACTTCAAATCCATCTTGTTCAAGATTTAACCGAATAAAACCAACCATTCGGCGTTCATCGTCAACAACCAAAATTCGGAATTTTCGAGAAGATTTGTCCTGCATTTTAACTCCTATTTTCGTCCATCCATGTTTATGTCAACCGTTCAACCAAAATCACGCTGATGTTATCAGGCCCACCAGCATCATTTGCTGCGTTAACCAAATCAGTTGCGGCGGCATCAAGATTATCTTTGCTTTGCAAAATGTTTTGAAGAACCTGTTGATCAACGACATCCCAAAGTCCATCAGAGCAAATTAACAACCGGTCACCAATCTCCATAGAAAATACATCAATATCAGGTTCAAAAGGGTCCGATTGGCCTAAAGCCCTGTAAAGTATATTTCTGTAAGGATGCACGTCGGCTTCGCTTGCAGAAATTTCCCCGAGATCAACCAGGCGTTTTACAAGTGAATGATCACGAGTCAGCAAATTGAAAGAGCCATCCTTGCCTAGCAAATACAATCGACTATCCCCAACATGAGCAAAAAACAAATCATCACCTAAAGCCAAAACAAAAGTAAGTGTAGTTCCTCCGCCTGGTACTCGCTGAAGGACAAGTGCTTGCGCTTCATCAACAGCTTGTTTAAGATGATTTATTAAATCCGAATTACTAAAGGATTCTCGCCCGAACAAAACCTCTTGAATAATGTTGTTCAACATATATTGAAACACCCCCTGGGCTGCCAAATTGCTAGCCAGTTCACCGCTCTGATGACCTCCCATGCCATCGGCAACTAAATAAAGTCCCAATGCAATTGGAGCATTCAAGCCTGTAAGAAAAGTATTTATTATAAAAAGTGTGTCTTCGTTATGTGGTCGTTCTTTGCCTGTAGATTGACAGGAAGCAACCGAATACTTTGCCTTCGTGACAGACAATTCATGTGCGCTTCCAGAAACAAATTCATACTGATCGGATTCTCGTAGGAAATTATTTTTTAAATTATTTTTTGAAAACTGTTTAAAAAATTTGCGCACGGATAACACTCCAGAAAATCAAAACCGATTGCAGTTCTAATAATTTTACCGGTTTTTTCCTCCACAATCATATATCTTACATGGTTTCAACCTGAACCACCCAGCAACAATTAGAATAATTATTCTTTTTCTTCTTTGATCGGTGTCAGATAATCTGCCGCTGACCAGCCGTTTCGATTCCGATCATATGGTGCTTCTAAATGCCACCAGGTGTGCCCATCGACGGTTTCCGGTCCATCGATAACTAAGAAAACCTCTGAATCCATCGCTGAGAAAATTACTTCACTTTTTAATCCAGGCTCTTTGCGCATTCTTAGCCCTGCACCACCTGTACCAGAAACTTGAACATAAATACCAACCCCAACCACTCCCTCTGGTAAAAAAAATATCGAGGTTGGCGTAGGAGTCGGTATTTCAGTTGGATTAATAAGTTTTGGCGTCAAGGTTGGTGCAGGTATTTGTGTTATCGCAACGATATTCGTTTTTGGTATTGGATTACGCCCTAAAAAAACCGTCACCAAAGCAATTAAAATCAATCCAAATGTGAGAATCCCAGCCGTAACAAGTGTGATAGGGTTCAGGATCACTTGTATACTTTGGGGTTTTATGTTATTAGGTTTCATTTGTGGTTAATCCAGCGTTGCCTATATCTTAATTAACATTATTAAAGCTTACCCTATAAAAGTACAATAAACTATGATCCACAAAAACACAAACCCAACTTATTGAAAAATTTCTAAGTCTCGATAATATGATATTGAATTTAAAATTAAGCGTTTGGATCATGGTATTAAGTAGATATGATGTGCCATTTCGAGTAAAATAAAATTAATATGGACTCAATATCCTTATTACGTGGTCGATATAAACTGCTGGAACTGATTGGATCAGGGGGAATGGCGGTGGTTTATAAGGCATTGGACGAAATGCTTGAGCGCGTCGTATCGGTTAAGATTTTAAGAGAAGATTATTCGAATGATAGTGAATTTTTAGAGCGGTTCAGACAAGAAGCAAAAGCCGCTGCCAATCTGTCACACCCAAACATTGTCACCGTTTATGATTTTGGTTTTGATGATGATCAGGTATTTATTGTTTTCGAATATGTGGACGGAACTGATTTAAAATCGCTTATTCGTAAACAAGGTCGTTTTAGTGTCGATGACTCGCTCAGATTGATGATCCAGGCTTGTGCCGGAGTCGGTTATGCACATCGGGCAGGTCTGGTCCATTGTGATATCAAGTCACACAATTTGCTGGTTTCTAATGATTTTCGGTTAAAAGTGACCGACTTTGGGATTGCCCGGGCATTGGCAACGATCCACCCGGAAGAGCGCAGTGATGTAGTGTGGGGGTCACCACATTACTTCTCACCAGAACAAGCGTCGGGAGGCGCCCCTTCCCCAGCCTCCGACGTATATTCATTGGGCATTATCCTATACGAAATGCTCACGGGACGGCTACCTTTTGAAGCCAATAACGCCACCGAATTAGCTCGCATGCATCGGTTGGAACCACCACTCCCACCCAGAAGGTTGAATCCTGCCATCCCACCCGCTTTGGAAGAAATTACTCTCAAGGTGCTTTCAAAGGAACCAGCTTCCCGCTACCGTACTGCAGACCAATTAGGACGAGTGCTAATGTCTTTTGGCAACTTAAATCAAGAAATTACCGGCCAGATTATTTTGCCCCAAACCAAAAATACCAATACCTCTCCTGCTCAGAGTTCTACGCCCCCAATTCATCAACCTAAAAAACGACAATCGGACACAAAGCCCGTTGAAAAAGCCTGGTTTACAAAAGAAGATCACTATGAAGAAGATGATGAGGAGATCGAAATCCAATCTGCAGACTGGGTCACGTGGTTGTTGGGACTTATAGCTTTCACGGCTGTGTTTGGTTTAATCCCTTTTTGGCTCTGGATTTATTTATCTTTCAACCCATAATCAATTTTTTAAGGTAAAGTAAACCCATGTCTTTTATTATCGCGCCTTCAATTTTATCCGCAGATTTTCGTTTTTTAGGCGATCAAGTTAATCAGGCCGTCGCTGCTGGAGCCGATTGGATTCATGTCGATGTTATGGACGGGAGTTTTGTTCCAAACATCAGTTTCGGCGCCAATATTGTGAAAACGGTACGCAAAATCACGACCTTACCCATTGACGTACACTTGATGATTGTAAATCCAGAACACCATCTTAAAGATTTTGTGGCAGCCGGTGCAAACCATATCACCGTGCACTATGAAACCTGTCCACACATTCAAAGAACATTGGCCACAATTCGAGAATTGGGTGCCTCACCCTCAATTGTCATCAACCCCGGTACACCGGTTGAGATTTTACGGGAGTTAACTCACGATTTTGAAATGGTCTTGTTGATGACGGTTAACCCCGGGTTTGGTGGTCAAACTTTTTTACCGGGCATGTACGGCAAAATTCGAAGGATGAAGACTCTGCTCGACGAAACTGGATCACAAGCCATAATTCAGGTGGATGGTGGCATTGATAGCGCAACAATAAACGCCTGCTATCAGGCGGGTGCAAGAAATTTTGTTGCTGGTTCAGCAATATTCAATCATAAGGAAGGAATTGCTGCTGGTATAAAAGCCTTGCGTGAAGCTGTGAGACAAAGCATTTAAATGCAAAAATCGCAGCACATCGCCGCGACTTATGCTCTGTTGAAATGTTAAGCCTACTTAGAGGATTTGACCAAAGTACGAATGCAGCGGGTGCACAATGTCTTCCGAACCATTCGCCCATTCTCGTAAACAGAGACTTTTTGAAGGTTTGGCTTGAATTGTCGTTTGGTCGCTCTCATAGAGTGGCTCCGATTATGACCGAAGGTCGTCTTTTTGCCACATTGTTCACAAGTCGCCATTTTGTCGTCCTTTCACAACTTTAAAAAATTATGACCTGATTTGGTTGTTTTTAAACCAAACAACGTATAATCTTACCTTAGTTTATAAAAAGCTACAAGCCAGTAAGGTGAAACGTATGAATGAAAAAGAAAATACTCATAACAAATTAGGCAGTATTCTAATCCAAAAAGAAGCGATCGCCTCAATTGCAAGGCAATCTACACTCCAATCCTACGGTGTTGTCGGTTTAGCCCCCAAAAATCTAATTGAAAACCTGCGCCAGGTTTTCAGGAAAGATGCCAGGTACGGCATTGATGTCGATTACGATCATGATGGCCTGGTAATCGATCTTTTTATTATTGTGGAATATGGTTTGCGCATAAAAACAATCACCAGCAGTATTGCAAATAGCGTCAAATACAATGTTGAAAAGACCGTAGGCCTTCCAGTTCGACGCATTAATGTCCATGTGCGTGGTTTACGAATAAGCAACATGGATTAACCGATTTTTATTATTAATAACTTTGAAATTATTGCATTTTTATCTCTTGGAGAATTATGAGTGCTGCGGAATTAACAAAATTAAGTGCTTCTGAACGTCATAAGTTAGTCTCTGTACCTATTGATGGTCATGGCCTGAAAACTTTACTTGAAGCGGGGATGGTATGGCTGAAAACAAATCAGCAAATTGTTAATAGCTTGAATGTTTTCCCGGTCCCAGATGGTGATACGGGAACTAACATGGTTCTCACCATGCAAGCTGCTTTCGATGAAGTGGAACATGCAGGCAAAGATAATGTTGGACAACTTGCTCACGCAATTGCCCGCGGAGCTTTGATGGGAGCAAGGGGCAATTCTGGGGTGATCTTATCCCAAATTTGGCGAGGATTTGCCCGAGCCCTGGATGATTTGCCTACCATGACTGTGGAAAACCTTTCTCAGGCTTTGACGGAAGCAAAAGAAACAGCTTATAAAGGTGTGGTCCGACCCGTTGAAGGGACAATTTTAACTGTTATTAAAGACATTGCCACACAAGCAGAAGTATCTGTTCAGCGAACGAATAGTTTTACCGAAGTCCTGGCTGACATTGTTCATGCAGCTGAGGCATCATTAGAACGCACACCAGAACTTTTACCGATCCTGAAACAGGCGGGAGTGGTTGACTCAGGTGGAAAAGGGCTTTTATGTATTTTCGAAGGCATGTGGCGCTTCATTAATGGGGATCCGCTCGATAAACCTGTTGCTGAGGTTATGTCTTTATCTGAAATGAGCTTAGAAAATGCATTAGAAACCATCGAACCCGGTCAAGATTTTGAGGTTGTTATCGATTTTGCACCAAACACCAGTTTTAAATTAGAAGATTATTATGATGAGCTTTCAAAAATTGGCACATCAATCCAGGTTGGTGAGGGCGAAGGAATTTACAGGATGCACATCCATGTGCCAGAAGAAAACCGATATCAACCCATTGACCATACCATGACGCTCGGAACGGTCAAAAAAGTGATGATCGAAAACCTGGTTGCGCAAATGGAGGACAAAAACAACTCAAAAAGTCCAAAACTAAAATTCATCAAAGTGCAACCAGGGGATACCGCTGTTGTTGCGGTATCGCCTGGACCAGGAATCAGCCAAATTTTCGCCAGCCTTGGTGTTGCTGGAATTGTACAAGGCGGCCAGACGATGAATCCCAGCATCAAAGAATTGTTGGCATCTTTCGAAAACTTACCCACCGATAATATTGTAATTCTTCCGAACAACAAAAATATCATCTTGGCAGCAAAAGAAGCTGCCTCAATGACTGTCAAACAGGTGGCTGTAATTCCGACTATTAGCGTTCCTCAAGGATTATCAGCAATGTTCCGGTTAATCCCCGATGCCGATTTCAAAGAAAATGTCGATGGGATGGAAGAAGCAATTCATGAAGTGCAATCCGGTGAGATTACAATAGCAACCCGGAGCGTAGAAGTCGATGGTGTTCAGGTCGAAAAAGGACAGGTCATCGCATTACTTAATGGCAATTTAGTCTCTTCATCCAAGACAATTGAAGAAGCTTGTGAGGCTTTTCTAACCTCCGCTGAAACGCATCGTTTTGAACGTATCACATTTTTTTATGGCGAGGGTATCGAACTTGGACAAGTTAATAAATTAGCCGATAAGATACGGCTTCTTTATCCTGAACATGAAATTGAAATCCATGAAGGCGGCCAACCGCACTATCAATTAATTATTGCGGTTGAATGATTGGAAATTTTTTCGTTAAAGTATAAAACCCCGCTGAGCGGGGTTTTGTGTTTGCGGGGTATCCATCGCGCTCAAAATGCTAATTAAAAGATCCCTTTGATCTCAAATTGAAGGCGTCTTCAAATTAGGCGAATGATGCGTTATGATTAAAATGTGTTTCACGATAAAATAAAATATCAAAATTTGTTCAAGGCTTTATTCAATAATGCACCGATCCATCGAAATACTATACAAAATTTTCAAACTGGAAGCAGAATTAAATTATTCTAACAAGGCAGTAGTTGGCGGTATAGAGAAAATAATCGATTCCTGGTTGGGTGAAGCACGTGCTGACGGCCTTTCAGAAGTGGAAATACAAAAAATTGTCTCCATTATCAACGAATATTCTAATTTTTCAATTCAGAAACGATCACAGGCTTTGCATCAAATTGGGGAATTGCTCGACAATCCAGGCATGAAACATCTGCCACCAGCAAAAACACCAACGATACAACCCCCAGTCCAAAAACCAACGAAGGTCAATACCCCCCAAATCGAAAAGCCTTCAAACACAGCACAAACAAGCACACATGCCTCATCAAAAAAAATAACAGGCGATCAGGCGCCAATTTCTCCTACAACTTATCCTGATGCTATTTTGTCTCCTACTAAAACCGTTCATGGAATCGGTGAGAAACAAGCCCAACTTCTAGGCAAACTCGGTGTATCCACTGTGGAGGATTTAATTTATTTCTTTCCCCGCCGCTATGATGATTACACGAAATTAAAACTGATAAAAGATTTAAAGTTTGGTGAAGAGGTGACAATCATCGCATATGTTGATCGAATCGATACCTTCACCACCCGCGAAAAAAACCGAAAAATTATTCGAGCATTGGTTTCAGATGACACCGGCAGTATCCAGTTGATGTGGTTTAATCAAACATACCTTCTGCGGCAATTAAAGAAAAACACGTTCCTTTCAATTTCCGGGAAAATTGAGCAATATATGGGCAAGCTGGTTATGTATCACCCGGTTTATGAAAAGATAGAACAAGAACAACTGCATACTATGCGTATTGTTCCAGTTTACCCTTCAACCGCACGCTTGAACCAGCGTTGGTTGCGTCGAATTATATATTCTGTGATCACAAACTGGGCACCAAAAATTCCAGAATTTTTAACTGGCTTCATTCTCCAAAATGCCGCTTTATTGGATCTTTCAACAGCGTTAAAAGAAATCCATTTTCCCGAAGATCATGAAAATTTGCAGCAAGCTCGATACCGTTTGGCTTTCGATGAAATCTTCCTTCTACAATTAGGTGTGTTACAACAAAAACATGAATGGGCGCATGTAGAAGGTAGAAAATTTGAGGTAAATGATAATTGGTTGAACAATCAGCTCATGCATTTGCCTTATACGTTGACCAGCGCACAACAAAAGGCACTCGCAAATCTGAGGACAGATCTAAAATCCGGCAGACCCATGAATCGCCTCCTCCAAGGGGATGTTGGATCTGGCAAAACAATTATCGCTGGTTTAGGCATTGCTATGATCATAAATGGAGGGGCTCAGGCAGCTTACATGGCACCAACGAGCATCCTGGCTGAGCAGCATTACCTCAGTTTAAAGCAATTATTGACGAATCCTGTAGAGAACAAAACCGTTTTACAAGAAAATCAAATTCGCTTGTTAACGGGTGATACGCCTGCAAGGGAAAGGGAAACTATTCTAGAAGGTTTGAGTAATGGTTCCATTAAGCTGCTAATAGGCACTCATGCACTGATTGAAGATCCGATAATCTTCAAAGATTTGCAGATTGTAGTGGTCGATGAACAACATCGATTTGGAGTTTCTCAACGAGCGGCACTCAGAGAAAAAGGGAACAACCCGCACTTGTTGGTTATGACCGCTACACCAATTCCGCGCTCGTTGGCGCTGACGATCTATGGCGATTTGGATCTCACTGTCCTGGATGAAATGCCACCTGGTAGAAAACCCGTTAAAACATTCATAAATTTTCCAATTGAAAGGGAGCGAATTTACGATCTGGTGCGTCGACAGGTGAAACAAGGGCGTCAGGCTTTTATCATCTATCCACTGGTTGAACAGGGTGACAATGAAGAAGTATTAGCCGCTGTTCAAGAATTTGAGCGGTTACAATCGGAAATCTTTCCCGATTTGCGTATCGGCCTCATTCATGGGCGCCTTCGTCCTGAGGAAAAAGAAACCATCATGCGGCAATTTCGTGACCGTCACTTTGATGTTCTCGTTTCGACAACCGTCATTGAAGTGGGTGTTGATATCCCGAATGCAACTATCATGATCATTGAAGGAGCAAATCGCTTTGGATTAGCACAATTGCACCAACTGCGTGGACGTGTTGGACGGGGTGGCGAACAATCCTATTGCTTTTTAATTCCTCAAAGCGACGACAAAGCAGAAAACGAACGCCTTTTAGCCATGGCGAGCACACATGATGGCTTTGTCTTAGCTGATCATGATCTGAAGCAACGAGGACCTGGCGAATTCCTTGGGACACGTCAATCTGGCTATGCCAGTTTAAGGTTAGCCAGTTTAACCGATGTTCACCTGATAGAAACAGCTCGAAAATATGCGCAACAAGTTTTCGAGAATGACCCAATGCTTTCTGCACCCGAACATCGCCTAATGCGAGAAGCTATGGAACATTTTTGGCCAAAAAAAGAAGGAGACCTGAGTTGAAATGACAACCGTTATCTACCCTGGAACTTTTGATCCGATACATTATGGGCATATCAATATTGCCAAACGCGCCGCAAACCTCTTTGATGAAGTAATTGTTGCCGTTTATGCCAGGGAGCAACATAATATTCTATTCTCTCCCCAAGAACGGTTATCTCTCGCACAAGAAGCACTGAAAGATTTCAAGAACATTCAGGTTGTTGCCTATTCAGGATTAACGGTGAAATTTGCAAAGAAAGTAGGCGCACAGGCAATTGTTCGTGGCTTGCGAGTATTTTCCGATTTTGAATATGAGTTTCGAATGGCGTTGGCAAACAATCGGCTAGATCCCAGTATCGATGTAATTGCCTTGATGACAAACGAGGAACATACTTTCTTATCGTCAACAACTGTTCGCGAGGTTGCTGCTTTGGGTGGAGATGTCTCTGGTTTTGTTCCGCCACACGTTAACATTGCCTTAAAAAACCGTTTCAAATCTTTGGGTGAAGAACAAGACATTGTTCCACTTACCTCGTTGCGAGATTGATTGTCATTAATAATAAAATTATGTTAATATTGGTACAACGCTTGCAACATTTTCTGATGAGCCCTTAAACGGAGGATGTTATGGATATTTTGCATCTTGTAGATCGCTTAGAAGAATTATTCAATGAAAGTCGGCCAATTTGGCTTACACACAGTGTTATTGTTGATGAAGACCGTATGTTAGATATTATCGATCAAATGCGCGTTGCCATTCCAGAAGAAATTAAAAAAGCCCAGCAGATCATCGCCCAACGTGATCGCATTTTAGCACAGGCAAAAGAAGAAGCTAATCGAACCTTGGGCCTCGCTCGTGAAAAAGCAGATAAAACCTTAGAAGACAATGAGATCATTCAAGCTGCAAAAGCGCGAGCGGACGAAATCATTACACAATCGCAACAAGAGGCTGTGGAATCTCAGAGAGAAGCTGACAATTACATTCTCGAAACATTAACGGGCCTTGAATTGCATCTTGACCGGATGATTACTCAGGTCAGGAACGGGATTAAAACCTTGCAGGATGAAATGTATACTTCGGTCCAAGACCAAGATTCCTGAAATTTTTTAACCCCACAAATCAACTAATCAGTTTCAGTTAAAAAGAACAATATCCTGTTAAGGGGTATTGTCATTTAAATTGATTATTTTCTTTTTACAGATTTTGATCCAAGCAATTCTTCATACAAAGCAACCGGCAACACTTCATCCATATGCTTTACAGCAATAATTTCTATATCACGTAAAACCGGATTTGGGATATCCTCCAGATCTTTGGCATTTTTCTCTGGGATAATAACTTTTTTCAGTCCAGCCCGGTGTGAAGCCAGCACTTTTTCCCGGATTCCTCCAACTGGAAGAATACGTCCTCGCAATGTTATCTCACCCGTCATTCCTACGAGATGGTAACTGGGTCTGCTGGTGAAAGCAGAGATCATCGCGGCAGCAATTGTAATGCCTGCGCTGGGCCCGTCTTTGGGGATTGCTCCTTCGGGAACATGCAAGTGGACATCCACATTTTCAAAAGTATCAGGGTGAATGTTCAGGGTTTCCGCTCTTGATTTCAGATATGAAAGTGCAGCTTGCGCTGATTCTTGCATCACATCACCAATTTGACCGGTAATTTGCAAGTTTCCTTTTCCAGCAAGAATTAGTACTTCAATCGGCATAATTTCCCCACCATTTTCTGTCCATGCCAAAGCGGTGGCGACCCCTACGTCATCCTCACCCTCGGCTTCAGTTTCAAAAAATTGTTGTGGTCCTAAATAACGCTGAAGGGTTTGAGGGATAATAATTTTTGGATAGCGTTTTCTTTCCGTTTTTCTCCGTGCAATTTTCCGCAAAATACGGCCAATTTCACGTTCCAAATTTCTAACCCCGGCTTCATAGGTGTATTCTCGGATAATTTTAATCAATGCCTGTTCTGAAAAACGGATACCTTCATCATCGAGCCCCGATTCTTCAAGCTGTCTGGGAATGAGAAATCGTTTTGCAATTTCTATTTTTTCTTCTTCGATATAACCTGGAAATTCAATCACTTCTAATCGATCCAATAATGCCGGAGGGATTGTGCCCAATGTATTCGCAGTCGTTATAAAAATCACATCTGAAAGATCATAATCAACTTCAAGGTAATGATCGGAAAAGGCATCATTCTGTTCGGGATCGAGTACTTCCAAAAGTGCAGAAGATGGGTCACCGCGAAAATCAGCGCCCAATTTGTCAATCTCATCCAGCATAAACAGCGGGTTTTTTGTTCCAGAACGACGCATTGTCTGAATGATCCTACCCGGCAAAGCACCAATATATGTACGACGATGTCCTCTAATTTCGGCTTCATCGCGCACACCGCCCAAAGATAGTCTGACAAAATTCCTTCCCAATGCACTGGCGATTGATTTACCTAAAGAGGTTTTTCCGGTACCGGGCGGACCCACAAAGCACAAGATAGGTTGATGCAAGCGTTTAGGTTTCAAACTACGCACTGCAATATATTCTAATATACGATCCTTTGCTTTTTGCAAGCCATAATGATCTGTTTCTAAAATCTGTGTCACATGCAGTACATCCAGATTGTCGTCAGAAGTTTCGGTCCAAGGGAGCTCTAAAATCCAATCCAGATACGTGCGAATAATTCCTACCTCAGGCGCCATTGGTGGCATTTGTTGCAAGCGTTGTAATTCTCTGCTTGCTTGTTTCATGACAGGTTCTGGTAAGGACAATGCTTCTAATTTATCAGCTAAATCACGAATTTCTAAACCCAAAAAATCGTCTTCTCCCAATTCAAGCTGAATTGCTTTCATTTGTTCGCGTAAATAATATTCTCGATGAGATCGGTCCACTTCTGTTTTTACCTGGGTTTGGATTTCGTCTTCGAGCTCCAATACCTCCAATTCCTCAGCCAGAATCTGATTAACAGCGTTTAATCGATCTGCGGGATGAATCAGTGTTAACAAGTTTTTTCGCGTTTCGATGGGCAGAGATAACGATGTAGCTATCATGTCTGCCAACCAACCGGGGTCGCTAATATTAATAGAAAAAAGATGTGCTTCTTCAGGTAAATTATCGTTCAGGGACACACAACGCTCAAATAAATTTCTTGAAGTTCGCATCAATGCAGTCAAATGCCTGGTCATGCGGAAAGAATCGACAATGGGACGGACTTTTACTAAATAATAAGGTTCCGTTTGAAGAATTTCAATAATTTCAACACGCCTTCTTCCTTGGACCAGGGCAGATTGTTCTCCACCCTGCAATGTGATGGTTCTTCCCACAGCCAATTCCATTGCGATCGGAAGGAATTGCTCTGATGTTTCATCCGCGTCTTCAGCCCAAAACAAAGCAATCACCGTCTTGTTCTGCTTTTGAGCTGTTTCAACCGCTTGTAAAGAAGCTTCATCATTTAGGAAAATCGGCGAAATCATATGTGGAAAGACCACCACATCATCAAGAAATATTGCAGGGCTAATTAAACAACTTTCTTCGTCCATTTCCCAGCTTGTAATTCGATAAAGTTCTTCTGTACGCTGGTGAATATTGCTTATTAGGTCATCTTGCTCATCCCCATTGGGAAACCATTCTTCATTATTCATACAAGCTCCAAAAAATTTTCAATTGCTTATGCAAATTACGATTAAAAATGATTGTTGTGATTTTTGTAACCCAAAGCAGACCAGGAATCTCTGGCTGCTGCTGCAATGAAAATACTACCCGTTACTAAAATAACAGATTCCTGGCCGGCTTCGTCGATGGCTGCCATCATTGCTTTTTCTATCGGAAGAATTGCTTGTGCAGCGCGACCAAATCGATGGGCAAGGTCGACAATTTCTTGAGCATCAATCGACCGTGGATGTGTTGACTGGGTTGCGATAACTTTCCATACCCTTGGAATTAATTCCTGAAACATTCCATCGATATCTTTATCTTCCGATGCGCCAAAAACCAAAATAATTGGCAAACCAGGAAAATAATCATCCATTGCTTTGCGTAAAACCTGTGCTGAATACCGATTATGCGCTGAATCGACGACCACAACTGGATGCCGATGAAGGATTTCCAACCGCCCGGGCCATTGTACGGATCCAAAACCTGTTAGATACGCTTTTTGACCGATAGAAACCCCATATTTTTCAAGTGTTTTCAGTGTCGCATAAGCTGTAGCAGCATTTTCTATTTGATGATATCCCAACAAAGGTATTTTTATACGGATGGGGCTCCAAATATCTCGTCCAGCTGATTCGATAAATGTGTCAACCAGTGGTTGTTCTTCCGGTGTCCAGATTAAAAAACTTTGTCCCATTAAATTATGTGTATCAGCTGCATAAAGATAATCTCGACCTACTTGAATAACCGGTGCATTTTTCTCACGTGCTATTTCTTTTAATCGGATTAGGGCCTCTGTTTTTTGAGGTGCTATAACCACCGGCGTGTTCGGTTTGATGATTCCCCCTTTTTCTCCGGCAATTTCGGAAAGCGTATTACCCAATATTGAAACGTGATCATACGAGATTGAGGTAATAACAGAAATCATCGGTGAGACTACGTTTGTGGCGTCCAGGCGACCACCTAAACCCACTTCAATAATTGCAAAATCTACTTTTTTATTCGAAAAATACACAAACGCCAAAGCGGTTGTTAACTCAAAGGTGGTTATTTCAGGAACCTGCTTGGTAATTGGTTTCAACGTGTCTACAATGGTCACCAGATCTTCTTTGCTGATAAAATCGCCATTGATCTGAATGCGCTCATTAAAATCAACCATGTGCGGAGAAGTATATAATCCGGTTAAATATCCCTGAGCCTGCAGAACGCTGGCACACATCGCTGAAACCGAACCCTTCCCTTTCGTTCCAGCTATATGGACGATCTTAAAATCTCTTTCTGGATTTCCCAGTAATTCCATCAATTTCCGCATGCGGTCTAAATTAAATTTATCAGGAGCATAGCGAAAATTTCGTTTCAAACTATAGTCAATAAAGCTGTATAAAAAATCGAGTGCTTCTTCGTATTTCTGATCTACATTTTTCATTCTATTGGTCCAAATTGTAGGTAATTTACTTTTAAAGGTTTTAAAGTGAATAATGAACGAGTATTGTGCTCTAATACATTAAAAAATTGTAAATAGTCAATATATTGGAATATTTCCAGGCATTCGTTAAGATTTTGACATTTGACGCCGTACCAAAAGGATCATCTCCGTCATACGTCGGATATGTTCCCGATAGCCATAATACTTGTCTAGCAATTCAAATCGGAGACGACCATAACTGGCTTTTCGTTGCATAAAAGCTGGCTCCAGAAAAGCTATTGAAGCTACAGTTTCTTTATATGTTCGCCGAAGTTCCGCCATTAAATCGTCCAAAGTTGGATAAGACGTCAACGTGGCTCGAATCCGGAATAATGCATGATTTGGGTTTACATCACACAAACAAGCTGTATCATAAACAAGGTCATTGATCCAGGTTTGCAAATTTCGTTCGTGCAGAATGAAATGCACCAGAGTTTCTTTAATCGACCATTTTTCTGAGTCAGGCGAATATGAGGCCTCTGCATCAGTTACATCCGCCAGAATTTTTTCAAGCGAATCCAGCAATCTCGCTCTATCAGTTTGAATTTCTTTTGCCAATTCTTCTGGTGGAACTGGAGAGGTTTGTGCCAGTTGTGTTGTGGTATCCACCAAAAACATTAGTTTCTCAGAACCACGATAAGCCTCAATGGTAATTTGAGCCCCAGCATTGAAATCATTGATAATGTTCAATAACGTTTTTACACGATCGACTTTTTTCCCTTCAACACTGACGATTAGATCACCCGACCGAATGCCAGCCTTATCCGCCCCATAATTTGGCAGGACATTAGATACCATTACACCATAATCGACTGGAAAACCAAATTTCTTTTTTTCTGAATCAGAATAGTTATCAAAAGCATAAGGAAAAAAGCCGATCAAAGGGCGATTAAAGATTCGTAAATCTTTGCCTTCTACGATAATTGATTTGAGATTTTCCAGGCCGGATTCCCAGCATCGAGAAGCATTTGCGCGTGCTTTATCCCAGATCTCATTTTTATCAAATCCAGAATGCCGTAAAACGATTTTATTTAAATTGTTTTGCAAAGGGACTATTGCCACTTCAACCTGTGTCCAGCCAGGATCATCGGTACCCATCCAGGTAAATGAAAGTGCTTTTCCAGGATTCAAACCAGTAAATTTTCCACAAGCAAAATATCCTTGATCCCACGCCAGGTAAATCCAGCCGCCAATGGTAAGGTTTGTTACACTTACATCGCAAAACCATTCCTGCAACCCGACCGGAGACGTGAAAGCCCTGTAAATTAATTCTGCCGGCCCATCGATGACCTGCTCAAAGAGTAATTTCGAATCGTCTGGCATCAGTTCCTCGCAAACACTATATCACTTTTCTTTCATAAGTATACCTTGACGAGTTTTGTCGTACAATTGCTGCAGATTTAAGATCTTTTTCTCTAACAACAAAAAGGAATCTACTGGCAATCACTGGCTTATAATCCGTTGGCATTCTCACATCAAAGACAGGGAATTTTGGTAAGATATAGCCAATTCCTTATTAAGGTATTATAAATTGATAACATTAAGATTTAAAATCCATCCCAAACAAAGGAAGGCATTATGGCTGGACTTTCTCATGAATTAGGCATCGACCTGGGTACATTAAATACTCGAATTGTTGAGGGAAAAGATATCCTCTTACAAGAGCCGACTATCGTTGCAATTCTACTTGATGAATTAAAACTTGTAGAAATTGGTAAATCAGCGCTGGACATGATGGGTCGTGTGCCTGAAAACATTGAAGTTGCCCGACCACTGAGATATGGAGTCATCGCTGAATACGAAATAACTGAAAACTTGCTCCGCGAACTGGTTCGCACAGTAACCGGACGCATGCTTTTATTTCGCCCAAAATTGATGATTACGGTACCGTTTGGCGTCACCAGCGTAGAACGCCGTGCGGTCTACGAGGCTGGCTTAGGTGCTGGCAGCCGTGATGTAAACCTGATTCAGCAACCTTTAGCCGGCGCTTTAGGTGTGGATTTGCCCATTGGTACACCAACCGGCAATATGATCATTTGCCTGGGTGGCGGCACATCTCAGGCTGCAGTCCTGGCCATGCATAGCATTGTTTCTGCTGATACCTCACGGGTTGCCGGCCTAGAAATGGATGAAGCAATCATCAGTTATGTCCGCCGGAAATATGGCTTAATTATTGGCCAACCGACAGCAGAGTTGCTCAAAATCCAAATTGGTGCGGCCATCCCGCAAGATGAACAAGATTCCATGCAGATCCAAGGACAGGATCAAATCTCAGGCTTGCCCAGGCCAGTTACGCTGACCACAGATGAAATTGTTGAGGCTTTGCAACCACCTCTTGAAAGTATCGCTGACACAATTCGCCGAGTTTTAGAAAAAACACCTCCTGAGTTAATTTCTGATATTATCGACCGTGGTGTGGCTTTATGTGGAGGTACAGCCCTTTTGCGCGGAATTGACCGTTTTCTAACAGCATCGCTGGGTATTCCAGCGTATCTGGTTGATAACCCCACAACTTGCGTTGCAGAAGGAGCTGCCAGAGCTTTTTCAATGATAGACGTCCTCAGTCGCAGCCTTCCCCCAAAGACTTAATCACTTTATCAATAACCATGAAACCGGTTGCCCCAAAAGATATATCAAACCAACATCATTTAGGAAATTTGTTAAATCATTTTCCCGTTTTTAATCATGGAAGGAAACGCTGGCTGACCGTTATTCTGGGTGGGATTAGCATTTTAGTTGCTATTGGATTAACCATCCAGCTTATCGCAAATACCAGCGAAAACATAAACATTCACGGAAGGGCTGTTGTTTTAAGGATCTTCCCTTATCCGGTCGCACTATTTGCCGGCCTGTTTTTTGGGGGTCTTCTGGCAGTAATTCTGGCGATCCTCTCTTGGCATGACGGAATCACACTTTTTGAAACCGGTTTAATCCTTCGTAAAGGAAATCGGGACCACACCTGGATTTACAAGGATACCAGTCGTTTCGATACCTATATCACGAACATTAACTTTGGTGGCTCTGTCGTTAGCATAAGTGCGCAAATCATCCTTGAAAATGGCAATAATCAAAGGTTGATGATTAAAAATAAATACGACAAAATGCCTGTATTGGTTGATAATCTGCGTGGTTTAATTTTGCCTGAATTAATAAAAAAATGTCGGCTTCAACTTCATTCAGGTGAAAACCTGTTTTTTCACAAATTTTTGCAGATTAATAAGGACAACATAATTATTGAAGGAAGTGCCCGGCCTATTGCTGATGTTGACTACTTACAACGAAACAAGGTTTTTACATTATTTGATAAAAATAACCCCAAAAAAAGATATCTGAAATTAAAATATCATCAGATTAGAAATTTAGATGTCCTCATCGATCTTTTAGAAAACCCCTTAGAAGATCACGCTTAATCCTCTTCCAAATAGAACATCATCCTCTGAAGTTGCAATACAGGATCAATATTTTCTACATGAACATTCTTTGGTAATTTCAAAGTTGCTGGCGTGTAATTAAGGATCGCCTGAATGCCTGCCTTAACCAGTATTTCAGCAGTAGACTGTGCCGCTTCTCCTGGAAGCGTTAATATAGCTATTTTAACATTTTGCTTTGGGATAGCTTTTTCCATTGAATCTACATGCTGAATTATCAGGGAATCGACCTTGGTGCCAATCAGGCTGGGGTGATTATCAAATAACAAGCAGATATCAATACCCCGATTTGCAAAACCCTGGTAACGGGTTAAGGCACGCCCCAAATTTCCAGCGCCTACAACAGCCACTCGCCATATCTTATCCAGATGAAGTATTTTGTGTAATTCTTCTATCAGCACATAAATGGAATAACCCGTGCCTTGTTTTCCAAATCCTCCAAAATACGATAAATCTTTTCGTATCTGAGCGCCGGTTGTTCCCACACGATCAGCCAAGGCTACTGATGAAACCGTGTGTAACCCTTCTTTAGCCATTTGGTTAAGCACCTGTAAATAGGCTGGTAATCTTTTTATAACAATATCAGGAACAAATGTATCTCTCATCTTTAAGGAGGTTGTACCGACAAATCCCTTTCTTTTATGAAATTAAACCCTGTTAATTATATGCCAAGATTTCTGAGAAACCCGTTTTTTCTCATTGAATACCTGTGATAATCTCAGGATTAATCAAACAAAATGCGATAAAATAAATTATGTCATTGGTTGCGTTAATAAAGGAGGAGCCATGCGAGCTGGAAAGATTATTTCTTTTATTGTTGCTGCAATAATTATTATATTTTCCTTCCTGTTCATCTTAGGTGCATTCAGCCCAGATGGACACCCATCTTGGCTTTTAATTGGACTGGTTGGGCTTGTGATTGGTTTTGTACTGATTTTCATCGGCACGAAACTCAGTCCGCCACAAAAAGCGGGGGACCAGGTTGTCAACTTAAATATCGATTTACCGGGTCAAGTAGGCATGGACACCATAAAATGTCAAGCGTGCGGAGGCCCAATTACCTCTAAAGATGTAAAGATGATTGCTGGAGCACCAGTTGTGGAGTGCCCACATTGTTCAACAACTTATCAACTGACAGAAGAGCCAAAGTGGTGATTTATGAAAAAATTTAAAAAATTAATTATATTCCTGGCCCTGATCGGGATATTTATTTTTCCCGTATCGGTTAGTGCCCAAACCTATCGCTTTGAAGTTGATGTAATGGAGGTGGAGGCCTATGTGGAGGACGATGGCACACTTTCTTTATGGTATTACATACTTTTTCAGAATTCCCCCAATGCCGATGCAATCGACTTTGTCGATATTGGGATGCCTACCTCAGCATATAATTTAAATGCCATTCAAGCAGAAATTGATGGGAAAGCCATCAAAAAGATTGAAAGTTCACCTTATGTGCCCAATGGGTTTGCCCTTGCGCTTGAAAGTGATTCAATCCCGCCAGGTCAGTCCGGCCTGGTTACCATCTGGATCCCGGGCATTCGCAATGTGGTTTCACCTTATGATGGCGATGATCGCGAAAATTACGCCAATTTCCAGTTCACTCCCACCTGGTTTGATTCGAATTTTGATCGCAGCACTAACACCCAATACCGTGTGACCATTATTCTGCCCCCTGGCGTTGGCGATGATGAAGGCGTATATTATACGCCCAAGCGCTGGCCTGGCGCAGATGCCCCGGATGACATCGGACGAACTGAGGCTGAAGAAAGAGTTTATTTTTCATGGTATACCGATAACGCAAACGCACATTCCGAATATCTGTTTGGCGTGGCATTCCCCAGTAATTTGGTTCCTGAAAACACGCTCATCACCACACCACCACAAACTTCCCTGCCTGGGGTTGTCTCTGAGCCAAAAGGGTTTTTACCTTCTTTATTCTCATTTATTGGCAACAATATCTGCTGTTTTGGCGTGGGCGCCTTCCTGGTTGGGATGTTCGGGCTTGTGTTTTATCAGAGTACCATTGGGGCAAACAAACGGAAAATGAAATACCTGCCCCCAAAAATGAAGATTGAGGGCAATGGCATCAAACGAGGCTTAACGGCTGTAGAAGCAGCTATCTTAATGGAACAGCCCATGGACAAGATATTCACCATGATTCTGTTTGGTGTGCTTAAAAAAGAAGTAGCGGTTGTAATCAGCGAAGATCCACTTACCGTTGAGGTCACGCAACCTCTTCCAGAAGGTCTCCATTCTTATGAAACAAGCTTCCTTGAGGCAATTACCCTCACCGGTGCAAAACGCCGAACAGGTATGCAAACTTTAATGGTAAACCTTGTAAATAGCGTGTCAAAAAAGATGAAAGGGTTCAGCCACAAAGAAACCGTTGACTATTACGAAGACATCATGCGCAGAGCCTGGAAAATGGTTGAGGAATCCGATACGCCCGAGGTTAAAAGTGAACGTTACGATCAAACCCTAGAATGGACCATGCTCGACGACCAATATCAAGAACGCACCCAGCGTACCTTCACATCGGGCCCGGTATTTGTTCCTATGTGGTGGCCGCGTTACTCGCCTGCTTATCGACGGAGCATTGGCGGTACGGTTTCTGAACCTGTTCCCAAAACCGCACCTTCATCAAGCGGCGGAAAAATCTCCCTTCCGAACATTCCAGGATCCAATTTTGCTGCCAATATTATCAACAGTACAACTGCCATGTCTGCTGGTGTAATTGGCAATCTGACCTCCTTTACCAGCGGCATCACCAACCGCACAAACCCAATTCCCGTTAGCAGTTCATCTGGTTCTGGCGGTTTTCGCGGCGGAGGGGGTGGCGGCGGGGTTTCTTGTGCCTGTGCTTGCGCTTGTGCCGGTTGCGCTTGCGCTTGTGCTGGCGGCGGACGCTAAATGACCCGGGCAGACCAGACACAAAAAAGAAAGATGAACGCTTTCGACGGAATGATTGATAAATTCAATCAGCTATTCAAAAAGGATCTTCTCCCTGCAACGGGGTTGTATCATTATCGGCGGGAGGATGAAGATGGAAAGGTGCGGCTGCACCTCCGGATTGACGCCGATGGCAGTGGACTATTGATTGCAAACGCAAACCGGGTTGTTCAACTCAACCCTTCAGCGGCTTTGATGGCATACCTTCACCTGGAAGGCTTTACACCAGAACGTGCTGCGCGAACTATCAGGCAACAATTCAAAGTTACACCAAAGGACGCCCTAAAAGACTTTTACGATTTTTCAGCCCAGTTGGAAGCGTTAATCAATCCCAATGGTGGCTGTCCCGTTTGCGAACTTAATTTAGAAACCATCGCACCCTTCAAAGCAACTCCCAGTGCCCCTTATCGCATGGACCTGGCGCTTACCTATCGTTGCAACAATGATTGTCACCATTGCTATAATGCCCGATCCCGAAATTATCCTGAATTAAGTGTGGAATCGTGGCAGAAAATCATCGATCAAATTTGGGATTTGGGAATACCCCATATTGTTTTCACCGGCGGCGAGCCAACCCTGTACCATGGTCTGCCAGAGTTAGTTGCTTACGCCGAAAATAAGGGCTTGATTACCGGCCTAAACACCAATGGGCGGAAATTAGCCGATCAATCCTTCCTGACAGAACTCGTGAACGCAGGCCTGGATCATGTGCAGATTACTTTTGAATCGCATGATGCAGAAATTCACAATCACATGGTTGCTGCAAAAAATGCCTGGGCTGAAACGGTAGCTGGATTAAAAAATGTGCTGTTGACGCCCTTGTATGTTATGACCAACACCACCTTGTTAACGCACAATGCAGCAAGTTTACAGGCTACCCTCAACTTTTTAGCCGAATTGGGCGTGCCCACCATCGGACTGAACGCCTTAATCTATTCCGGCAAGGGTGAAACTGTGGATACCGGACTGAAAGAAGCCGAGCTGCCGCCGTTATTAGAAATAGCGCGCCAAATCACCGAATCACACGGTCAGCGGTTGATCTGGTACACCCCAACCCAGTATTGCCATTTCAATCCCATTCAACTTAATTTAGGCATAAAAGGGTGTACAGCGGCTTTATATAATATGTGCGTTGAATCAAACGGCGATGTGATCCCATGCCAATCTTATTACCAATCGCTTGGGAATTTACTGGAAGATTCCTGGCAAGATATTTGGGAACATCCCCTGGCGATACAATTGCGAAATCGTCTTGATATCCCGGAAGGGTGCAGGTCCTGCGATTTCTTACCCGAATGTGGCGGCGGATGTCCGCTTGCCCGTCAACATCAAACCATTCAACCCATCAAATACCCGGTTTTTTAGACTGCAATTGGAGTAAACATGCCCAATTTATTAGACACCCTCAAGGATTTATTTGCTCAAAAGAAACCCTTGCCAACCGGTATGTACACATACCAGACGCCACCCGAGGATGAGCATCAATACCGTCTGCACCTGCGGGTTGAAAAGGATGGCACCGGCTTAATGGTTTTGAACGCAGCCACCGTGCTTCATCTTAATCAAACTGCGGTTGAGTACGCTTATCACTTTATTAAAGGAACCGAACCCGAGACCGTAGTTGACATGGTTTCGAAAAGGTATAAAATCGATCGCCGACAGGTGCGCCAGGATTATCATGTATTTTTTGACCGCATCAAAACCCTGATTGAAACCCCGAACCTCGACCCGGTAACTTATCTGGATATTGAACGCCAGGATCCCTATTCTGCAGAGATTTCTGCCCCATACCGCCTGGACTGCGCCCTAACCTACCGGATTCCTGATGAAAGCCACCAGGAGGCTGCCCCGATGGACCGCGTCGATCGGGAATTGACCACGGATGAGTGGGGATCGATCTTCAAAAAAGCCTTTGAGCAGGGTATTCCGCATCTTTTGTTCACAGGCGGTGAACCCACCTTGCGAGAAGACCTGCCCGACCTGATTTTAATTGCTGAAGAATTAGGCCTTGTCACCGGATTACTGACCGATGGCTTGAATTTGAACGAAGATGCATACCGCAGCAAATTATTGATGAACGGCCTCGACCATCTCTTGATCGTTTTTGAGCCAGACAATCCAACTTCATGGGATATTTTACAAAAAGTACTGGCAGATGACATCCACACAACCGTCCATCTTACATTCAGAGAAGGTGATGACCTTTTCCCTCACCTTGAACGGTTGGCAAAAATGGGCGTTCATGCGATTTCGCTCAGTGAAGCATCACACGAAATGACCTCAAAACTGGAAGATTTACGCAATTTTGCCGCCGTACTGCAATTAGACCTTGTCTGGGATATGCCGGTCCCCTATTCTGAAAATAATCCCGTCGCCTTTGAAATTGAAAAGTTGGCTGATCAGGATGCTCCGGAAGGCGCTGGAAAAGCCTGGTTATACGTTGAGCCCGATGGTGACGTCCTCCCAGCGCAGGGTTTTTATGACCAGATTCTTGGCAATATCCTCAATGACCCCTGGGAGAAAATTTGGGAAAATAGGTAAGCGTGCAGGATTTTCGAAACCTCGACCGCCAGGAATGGCATCAGCGTTACCTTTCTCAGGCGGGGTGGACAAAACATCTCCGGCAGCACATCTTTAAGAAAATTGCACCCCAACCCGATGCCCGCATCCTGGAAGTAGGCTCGGGAACGGGCGCCATCATGCAAGCCCTGTATGATGAAGGTTACAGCAAGGTTAGCGGGGTTGACCTTGATTATTCCAGCCTGGCATTTTCCAAAAAACACCATCTTTCATTAGAAACAGTTATGGCTGATGGATACCGGTTACCCTTCGCAGCCAGTGGATTTGATATTGTTTACTGCCACTTCTTATTAATGTGGACTGCTTACCCCGAGCGCATTCTATCCGAGATGCAGCGGGTTACCCGGCCTGGCGGCTGGGTTATGGCTCTGGCGGAGCCCGATTATCAAGCCCGCATTGACTATCCCCCGCCCCTGGATGTGCTGGGCAAACTTCAAACCGAAGCCCTGCAAGCACAGGGGGTTGATACCCGCATTGGCAGGAAACTGCGTGCCCTGTTTGGGCAATCGGGCTTGGAAAAGATTGAAACCGGGATTATTGCTGCCCAGTGGTCCGCTGCAGAACCGCTGGCAAGCGATCCAACCGAATGGACCATGCTGCATGCCGACCTTGAAGGGCGATTACCCCCTGCCGCACTGAAAGAATACGCAAAGAAAGAACAACTGGCACAAAAAAGGGGGGAACGGGTGCTTTTCATCCCAACTTTTTATGCAATCGGCAAGTGTCCAACAGTGTGATGGAATCATTGGCAATAATGCATAATTTCCGTCAAATTGAATTTTTAAAATATATGAAGACCATAACGACCAAGCAAGTTTTTAAGTGGGTTAAAATATGAAGTTGATCATCAAGTTGAACCACTATTGATATATATATTGATTTTTCACAAATACTGCAACCTTTTCAACAAATGGATTCTCTCATCAATTACTGCTTGCCATATAACAAAAATGCGACTATAATTCGATCTTAGTTCGGGGCGTGGCGCAGTCCGGCTAGCGCGCTTGCATGGGGTGTAAGAGGTCGGAGGTTCAAATCCTCTCGCCCCGACAGAAAAATCGTCATTGCAGTGACGATTTTTTTATTATTGAGCCAAATTTCTCATCGGACTTAATTTATAAGGTTGCTGATTATCTTCTTTTGCTTACTCTTGTCGTTTAAACAAATATTTTTGTTATTAAAACAGTTTCAATTATCGCTGTATTTCCCGAATCAATCCAAGCAGTGCTTCTCCATCATAAAGAACAATCGGCTTTCCTGCCGCCCAATCCTGCGCTTTTTTTGTAAATGTTCCTGTAGTGATCAGGTAAGCGCCCTGCGCTTCTTCATGAAGCAGGGTTCCATAAAGATCACGGACTACTGGCTCGCCCACCGATCCGCTATAGCGCTTACATTGCACAATCCATTTTTCACCGGTTTTGTTAATCACCTCTAAATCCACCCCATGGTCTGCGTGTCCGCCACTTTGAATAACGTTAAGTCCCGTTGACCGAAACAGTTTAGCCACCAGCTTTTCGAAATCTTCCGGTGATAGCAAAATTAAATCTTCAAGCTGTTTAATCTTACCTAAACGGATCCAATTTTTTCGTATTTGAAAAAACATCAGCAGGAAGTAAATTCCTCCAAATATGGCTCCGAAAACAAAAAACCAGACTCGATCAACCGCCTCTGGCAGGATTAAAACCGGTTGCTTACCCCGCCAAATTAATAGAAAACGCAAGATCAGCCATACCAGCCAGCCCAGAAAAATATCTCGAATCGCATTTTTAAGGCGTTGATTGAAGGTGTGTTCGGTATTAAATATCCTTCGCAGTCCCAATAAAAGAATAAGAGGCCAGAAAGGATACAGGAAAGAAAAAATTGCAGTGAGTGCTTCCAAAATATAGCTGCCTGAAATAAAAGCCGTTGACAAAACCATTTGCTTTGAAATTCGTTTCAATTTTACCATCCCATGCTATTAGGGCTGCCTAGCAATTAACAATGGACATTAACTCCACGAAATTAGTGACAGGAGGCTTTTTACATGCTAAAATGATCTCATGAAAACGCAAATTGTTTGTTAATCTTTATTCTTCCATCTGAAGGTATTTTCCCTCACAAAAAGAAATGGATGGTTATTATGAAAAAAACAACGATCACCACACTAATAATTCTTACTTTTATCCTAACAGCATGCCATTTTCCGGGTTTTAACAATGGGGCTGGTTTAAATGCAGATGACGCTATGGCTACAGAGATCGCCAGAATTTTAACAGGAACGCCTGTTCAACTCGATCCAGCAACCGCACCTGCCATAGAGTTTACAGAAACCTCAGAAGAGATTATTGAAACAGAATCCGTTCCACCCACGCAGCCCGATCAACCAACCCAACCTGTAGAACCGACGGCTGCTCCCACCCAGACCGACACCCCCATGCCCTCACCAACAACTACACCCGCTGATTCCGATCCAGCCCGTAACCTGGGTGACCCAGACTGGGTTGACAACATGGATAATGGTGATAATTGGCCAACCGGCCTGGATAAATACACTGCTATCAAGTTTGAAAACGGTTTCCTAAAGCTTACAGCGGGTACTGATGTAGATGGTTGGCGTGTAACCTTGCCAGTAATTGCCGATTTTTATCTTGAAACAACTCTGCAAACTCCCCAATGTGAGGGCAACGATCACTTTGGTTTAATGTTCAGGGTGCCGGTAGAATCGCAAGCAGGGAAAGGTTATCTTTTCAGCATCACCTGTGATGGCCGCTACAGTTTAAGGCGCTGGGATGGCTCAGTAATGTATGCATTGATCGGGTTAACGGCACACGATGCAATTAATCAAGGCGCAGGTGTCGTCAACAAATTGGGCGTGATGGCAAATGGCAGCAACCTGGCATTGTATATCAATGGCCAAAAAGTCAACGAGATCTCCGATTCATACCACCTTATAGGTAAATTCGGCATTTTTGTTGGCGGCATCAATGTAAACAACCTCACCGTATGGGTCGATCAAATCCGCTATTGGGAAAATCCTTAAACACACAACACCAATCGTCTTAGCAAATTATTTGAGTGCATCATGCCAGAATTTGACGACATTCTCAAAATACTGCCGGAAGAAACACAAGAGATACTGAATCCTCTTTGGGAAGCCCTCCCGGAAGATGAAAAACAAGCCCTTAAAGAAAAATTTGAGGGCTTGCCCTTGAACCTTAACCTGGTGAACATGCTGACAGATTTGGCAATGCTGCAGGTCAAGGTAGCCTTTGGTAATAAAAATCAGGTGGCAATCGTCGGCCCAGCCAATGTGGGAAAATCGACATTATACAATCATTTCGTCCGTGATAAAACCGACCACGCCGAAGTGAGCCCGGTGCCGGGTACAACCCGCGTGAATCAGGTTGCTGACGCTGGCGTTTTTGCAGTCATCGATACGCCTGGTGCCGATGCCGTCGGACCGGTTGGTGAAAAGGAAAAAGAAGAAGCACTAAACGCTGCGCAAAAAGCAGATTTTCTGGTGATCATGTTTGACGCTATCCAGGGAATCAAGGATTCCGAGTTAAATCTATATCACCAGTTGACGGCTTTACAAAAACCATATCTGGTCGTCTTGAATAAAATTGACCTGGTTGGCAACAAACACGAAAAAGGAGTTATAGAAAAAGCTGCCAGCAATTTAGGCATCGACAGTGCTAAGGTAATTCCTATTTCAGCTAAACGTGGCTTCAACATCTCAAAAGTGCTGATGGGAATTGTAATTGCCGACCCTGCCTTACTTATTCCATTGGCACAAGCCTTGCCACAATACCGATGGAATCTTGCCTGGAGGGTGATTGTTACAGCATCGATCATTTCAGGCACAATTGCACTTGTGCCTTTACCGCTAATCGATTTTATTCCTCTGATTGCCAACCAATCGACCATGGTTCTTAGCATTGCTCGTATTCATAACCAGAAGATCACTCTCAAACGGGCACAAGAACTTGTTGCTACCTTCGGTATCGGATTATTAGCACGCACCCTTTTTCAACAATTAAGCAAATTAGGCGGCATCCCAGGCTGGCTATTATCCTCGGCCATTGCTACCTCGACAACCGTTGCTATGGGTTATTCGGCGTCGATCTGGTTTGAAAAAGGTGAAAGGGTCAGTCAAAAATCCTTTAAAACACTCACAAAAAACTTGACCAAATTTTTTGTTGAAGACCTGAAACACCGGTTCAAACGCAAACCCAATAAAGAAAACCTCCAACAAGCCCTGAAAAATACCCTGGAAGAGTCTGGCCTGGATGACCAGGAGGCTATCGATCGGATTGCCAGAGAATAGATTTTAATAATAATAAAACAGTCGACCAAAGCCACTGTTTTATTTCTGGAAATCTTATTAGGGTTAAATCAAACCGAGTTCTTTTCCTACGCGGGAAAATACTTCTAAAACGCGCTCTAACTGCTCATCAGTGTGTGTGGCCATATAGCTGGTTCGCAACAACTGACGTCCTGGTGAAACCGCCGGTGAAATAACCGGATTTACAAACACACCATTTTCAAACAGCATCTTCCAGGCAATGAAAGTAAGGGCATCATCTCCAATAACAATTGGAACCACCGGGGTAACAGAATCTCCCGTATCGAAACCAAGTCGTTGATATTCTCGTCGCATCATATCCGCAATTTGGTTCACCCGTTCCACACGTTCTGGTTCATCACGCATCACTTCCAATGCCGCTAGGGCAGCAGCAGCATTCGATGGCGGTATACTGGCGCTAAAGATCAAACTACGTGCCTTATGTTTTACATAGTCCACCACATCAAAATCTCCAGCAATAAATCCACCCAAAGAAGCAAAAGATTTACTGAAAGTGGACATGATTAAATCAACCTGATCGGTCATTCCAAAATGGGCTGCCGTTCCTCTTCCGCCACCTAAAACGCCCATTGCATGTGCATCATCCACCATTAAGCGGACGCCATAGGCTTTACACAGAGGCACAATTTCTGGCAAGGGGGCAATGTCACCCTCCATACTGAACAAACCGTCAACCACTAAAAGTTTGCCCTGATTTTCTGGCAAGCTCTCCAGCACCCGCTTTAAGTGCTCCATATCATTGTGGCGGTAACGTTCAATTTTCCCACCGCTCAAAAAAGCGCCATCAACAATACTGGCATGGTCTTCTTTATCCAAAATTACAATTTCGCCTCGCCGTACTAAAGCGCTGATCGTTCCCAAATTAACCTGCATACCCGTTGAGAATACAAGAGCAGCTTCTTTTCCAACCCATTCTGCCAGCTCTGCTTCCAAATGCTCATGCAAGGTCATATTACCATTTAAAAAACGAGAGCCTGTACAACTTGTTCCATAACGATTGATCGCGTCGATTGCTGCCTGTTTAACTTTGGGGTGCGTAGTCAGACCCAAATAATTATTCGAGCCACACATGATAATTTTTCGACCCTGATAATTTACCTCTGTACCTTCATTTTCATCCAGCGGTATAAAATAAGGATAAATTCCAGCGTCTTTTGCATTCTTTACATCAGAATATTGAAAACATTTTTCAAATATATCCATTTAAACATCCTTTACAATAAGTCCACAAAAAAGTTATGCAAAACCAAACCAGAAATTAGTAATATCCAATTTATTTTTAAAAATTTGGCTATCAATATTTATTAACAATCAATTTTCAGCTTAGTTGCATTTGAGATCGGAAAAACCTATAATATCCATAAATAGAGAAAAGCTCAGGCAAGGAGGTTGCCATGAAAAGAGTGTTTTTCATCATTGTCTTGTTGACTGCTGCGCTGGTTATCACAAGTTGCGGTTTTACTAAAGATGAACAGGTCACAGAGGAGCTCGTTGAAACCCAGGTAAGTATCATCTTAACAGAAACAGCAATGCATGTCATGCATACTGAACCGACAAATACGGCTGTATTTGTTTCACCAACTGATACTCCAGAACCAGAACAAGTGCCAGCTGTTTCCCCCACTCCAGCGCCAACGGAAACATTTACGGAAACGCCCACCAGTACCCCTGTTGAAAATGATCCTGCACAGATTCTTGGTCAACCAGCGTGGTCTTACGATTTCGATGGGAATACCAGCCCGTGGGACCGTGTGGATACCGATCAAGCAAGTTTCAAAACAGACAATGGTTTCCTAAATCTGACAGCAAAAGCGAATGCCAACTGGCATAGCTGGTATTTATCTTCTCCAACTTTAAAAAATGCCTATGTAGAAGCAACCATTCAAATGAACACCTGTTCAGGCAACGATCGTTTTGGGTTGGCGGTTCGGGGAAGTTCAGACGGTCAACAATTCTATTTTCTCGGAATTTCCTGTGATGGGCGCTGGGGTCTGTTCCGCATGGCGGAAAATGCCATTATTAATACGGTTGTTAGTTATCAAGAAACAGAACAACTTACGCCAGGTCTATCAAATCCCCATCGTGTTGGAATATGGATGAAAGACAATAACTATCGCATTTTTATCAATGGTGTCGAGGTGGGGTCTGCAACGGATTCAACTTTGATGGACGCTGGGTATACCGGTTTTCTGATCGCCTTTGCAAACACATCAGGATTCACAGTAAAGGTTGATCAATTAAAATATTGGAATGTACCCTGATCATCTGAAGTTAAGGTCAATAATCTTTCTTAATAACATATTCAACAGCCTGGTTAACCCAGGCTTTTTTTGGATCACCCTTGCTCAAAAATAAGTCGTCGTCTATGATTTGATATTATTATTTTATGAAAAAGGTTATCTCATGAAAATTATTCAAATAATACCCAGAAACCGTCGGTATGAAAAAGCTTTTATCAATTTCCCATTTCAGCTTTACAAAAATTCGGAGCAATGGATCCCCCCACTAAAAATGGAGCTACGAAATATTTTTAAACCCAGGTATCCATTTTATCAATATGGTAAGGCTGGTTTCTTCCTGGCAGTAACTGATACAGGCAATGTACTCGGTCGGCTGGCAGTGGCAAATAATAGCCGCTACAATGAATTTCATCAGACAAAAACTGCTTTTTTCTATTATTTTGAATGCATTGATGATTTAAGCGTCGCCCAGGCGCTTTTTTCACGAGGGTTTGAATGGGCTAAATGCGAAGGCTTGAACCACGTTTTGGGACCGAAAGGCTTTACTGTATTGGACGGCTTTGGAATGCTGGTGAAAGGTTTTGAACATCGTCCAGCTTTTGGTCAGCCCTATAACCTCGAATATTATCCGGAATTAATAGAAGCCATCGGGTTCACTAAAGTTAAAGATGTTTTCACGGGGTGGATTGATCGGAAAAGCCCAATTTCAGAAAAAGTTTTTAAAGCGGCAAAAATCATCGAAAGACGGATGGGGTTTACTGCACCGAATTTGAAAACAAAAGCCGATGTTCGAGCAATTGCTGAAGATTTTAAATTGCTTTATAACAATTCTCTCGCTGTTCCTGCAGGTAACCCCCCAATTTCAGATGAAGATATGGCCAATTTGGTCAGACAACTCTTGTGGATTGCGGATCCAAGGTTAGTTAAATTAATTTACAAAGATGATCAGCCAGTTGGTTGGATACTGGCTTACCCAGATATTGGAGCTGCCTTGCAACGCATAAAAGGCCGTTTATTGCCCTTCGGATGGTTGCAGATTATTCGTGAAACCAAAAGAACCGATTGGATTGATTTTAATGGAATTGGAATTATTGATGAATATCAGGGCATGGGTGGTACAGCTATCCTGTATAACGAAATCTACAAAAGTATAATGGAATTTGACCAATACCAATATGCAGAGTTATTGCAAATGCGCGAAGAAAATATCAATATCTTGCTTGAAATCGAAAATACGGAAATTAATTTCCATAAAACCCATCGTCTTTATGAAAAACATTTGTAAATAAAAATCAAATTAGCAAATTCATTTAAAAAAGTTTCAAAGAAGTCTAAAAAATAGCGAGAATTTTCAATTTCCCCAAAGATTGTATCCAAATGGCAATGCTTTGAGGAAAGATGAACTCCAATCACAAAATTGTTGATCGTTTGATATTTTTTATATAAACCAAATAAGCAATACTTTCAAATTTATTTTCTCTCATTATTTTTTCATTTTTTACTTGCTTAATTTGAAGTTTTCTTTTATCATACTGGTATGACCACTTACCAGCATGAAGCAAATTCCAAGCCAGAATGGCAGCGCATCAGTAAACCCGCCCACATTGCAGAACAAAGGCTAATTTCAGCCATTTTAGATGGTACTTTCGCCATAAACAGTCATCTTCCCGGCGAACGCGAATTAGCGGAACGCCTTGGTGTAACCCGGCCTACCCTTCGGGAAACGCTAGGACGCTTACAACGTGATGGATGGGTCGAAATTATTCAAGGAAAGCCAACCAGGATACGTAATTATTGGCAGGAAGGTAATTTGGGTGTTTTAAACACACTTGCGCATTTCCCGGAGCACATGCCAGATAACTTTATCGAGAATTTACTGGTTGTGCGGCTGGCAATGGCACCTGCCTACACTGCTTTAGCCATAAAAAACGCGCCTGAAATGATTAAAACCTTTTTGGATAACCGCCAAAACCTGGGCGAAGACCCATATGCTTTTTCACTTTTTGATTGGGAAGTTCACCACACACTTACTACCTTCAGTGAAAATCCTGTTTTTGTATTGATCCTAAACGGTTTTAAAGACCTGTACCTGAAATTCGCCCCAAAATATTTTGGGATTAACCAAACACGTCAACATTCAATGCATTATTATGACAACTTGGCTCAAGCTGCTGCGATGGATGATGCAGTACAAGCCAGAATTCTTACAGAAACGGTCATGCGTGAGAGTATCCAATATTGGCAAAAAGTAAATATCAACGAAAATTAACGGAGGTAAAAATGAAACGCATTCAAGGATGGGGAAACAAAGAAACAGATTACCCTGTGCCTGAACCAGCTCGGGTTTATCTTGAGAAGGTCGTTGGAAAACCACACCATCAGGCTAATATTTCTATCGATGACCTTATTCGCAAAATTCCACCTTCGCGGTTGCCCAGCCACCCATTGATAAATATTGATCCCGAAGAAAGACTACGCCATGCACGCGGTCAATCTCTTAACGACTGGATCGATATGCAAGACGGTTTGGTAAACACTTTTCCAGATGGGGTAGCCTATCCTGAAAGCAAAGAAGATGTAAGAGCCTTAATAGAATTTGCGCAATCGGAAAAATTAAACCTTATTCCCTATGGCGGTGGTTCAAGTGTTGTTGGTCACCTGACCCCCCCAGATGAAGGACCTCCTACTCTGAGTGTTGACTTACAAAGAATGCATCAATTAATTCATCTTAGTGAGGAAAATTTTGAGGCTACCTTCGATGCGGGTGTAAGCGGCCCACAACTTGAAGCCCAATTAAAAAAACATGGATTTGTTCTCGGACATTTTCCACAGTCCTGGGAATACTCAACCCTCGGGGGATGGATCGCCACCCGTTCGGTTGGGCAACAGTCATACCATTACGGTCGTATTGAACCACTATTCGTGAAAGGCCATCTTGAAACCCCATCGGGTCCACTGGATTTGCCTCATTTTCCCAAGAGCGCCGCAGGGCCAGATTTACGCCATCTCGTCTTAGGCTCTGAAGCGCGTTTAGGAATTATTACTCAGGCAACCATACGCGTCCGGCGCTTGCCAGAAGAAGAACGTTTCTACGCTGCCTTTTTCCCAAATTTTGAAATTGGAGTGGAGGCAATTCGGAAAATAGCTCAGAGCGAGTTGGCCCTTTCAATGGTAAGGCTTAGCGATCCCATTGAAACCGAAACCACCTTCCAGCTTTCTGGCGAAGAGCGTTTGGTCAACTTGGCGAAAACTGGTCTTCGTTTGTTTGGTCACGGTGACGAGCGCTGCATGTTAATTTATGGATTGACCGGCACAAAAGCAGAAAACCGATTGGCTGATCGTCGGCTTTCGCAAATTGTCCGATCGCATCAGGGCATGATGATCAAGTTCTACTTAGGGGAAGCCTGGATGGAAAAGCGCTTTCTTACCCCCTATTTGCGCAATACATTATGGGACCTTGGTTATGCACTCGACACGCTTGAAACCGCACTTCCCTGGGATAAGATCCAAAAAGGGCGCCAGGATATCTATCATGCCATCAGTAACGCAATGGAAGGTGAAAATGAGCCGGTGCTCATTTTCAGCCACGTTTCACATGTTTATACCAATGGCGGCTCTATGTATGTTACTTACCTTTTCCGTCGCAACAAAGACCCACACCAAACTTTGGCGCACTGGCAAAGGATGAAAAATGCTGCAAGCAAGGCCATCACAGCCCTGGGCGGGACTATCAGCCACCAACATGGCGTTGGTATTGATCACAAGCCTTTCCTGAACGGCGAAAAAGATCCATTGAGCATGCAGATACTAAAAAATGTGATTAAAACAACCGATCCAAACCAAATCATGAACTGCGGCAAGCTGGTTGATATCGATTGAAGAAAGAGGCAACAACAATGCTGACACAATCCTGGCGGAAACAAACCTGGATGGATCTTGATCAGACCTGGGATTTAATCGTGATTGGAGGGGGCATAACAGGAGCAGGCATCTTTAATATGGCAGCTCAGAAAGGGCTCAAAGTCCTTCTCCTGGAAGCAAAGGATTTTTCTTTTGGCACTTCCAGCCGTTCTTCCAAGCTGGTACATGGCGGAATTCGCTATTTGAAAAACCAACAATATGATGTGGTTTGGGAATCGGTTAAAGAACGGGAACGTATGTTGCGAGAGTCCAACGGGCTGGTTGATCCACTTGCTTTCATTTTCCCTGGATATTCACACAATACCCGTGATACGAAGTTGATGAAATTTGGGACGATCATCTACGATCTGATGGTGCCAAAATGGCAGCATTCCACACTTAATAAACAAAAAACCAGGCAAGCCCTTCCTGTATTGGGCGCCTCTGAACTGGTTGGCGGAACAAAATATTTTGATGCAGTTGTTGATGATTCAAAACTTGTTTTACGTGTAATTTCAGATGGCATCCGTTATGGTGGCTCTGCTCTTAATTTTGCTGAGGTCACGCAGCTTTGTAAATCAAAAAACGGTTCTGTAGAAGGTGTGATCGTTGAAGATAAATCAGGAGAAATCAAACCTTCTCACGCTGAAATCTACGCCAGGGCGGTAATTAACGCGACCGGACCGTGGTCAGACGAACTAAGGGAGCACATCGACGGGCCATCCAGGCTGCGACGTCTTCGAGGAAGTCATCTGATCTTCTCCCGAGAATCAATTCCGCTCAATGCGGCAGTCACCATGCTCCACCCGCGTGACAACCGAGCTTTATTTGCCATTCCGTGGGAAAACCGCACGTTGATCGGCACAACAGACCTGGACCACACTTCGTTTGAAGATGAAACCCGCATCACAATCGACGAGGTAGATTATCTTCTAGAAGCCGCCAATTATTCCTTTCCAGATCATCCGGTTTCAGAAGAGGATATTATTTCAACCTTTTCAGGTTTGCGGCCCGTGATCAACACAAACGCTGCTCACCCGTCTCTTGAATCGCGTGCTCATAAAATATGGAATGAGGATGGGCTGATCACGGTAACTGGCGGCAAACTAACGATTTTCAGAGTTATGGCTGCCGATGTGCTCAATTTTTGCGCCCATCGCTTACCGGGTCATCCCAAATTTTTCCATCGAGCGCCCTGTTTCATCCATCCCCTTCCCCAGAATGCTCAACAACAAACAGACCAGCATTGGCTTTTGATGGCAGGTCGTTTGGGAATGGATGCAAATACTTTTTTTCAGGACTCAGATCCAGAAGACCTGGTGCCAATCGAACCCATTTCTGAATTATGGGCAGAATTAACCTGGGCGGCAAAAAATGAAGCGGTCCTTCACCTGGATGACCTGCTCCTCAGACGTGTTAGGCTGGGAATCCTGTTCCCCAATGGTGGCATGGACTTAATCGACAAAGTACGCACACGTGTACAATCAACTTTGGGATGGTCAGATAGCATTTGGGATGCGGAGGTAGATCGTTATCAAAAAATTTGGCAGAATTATTATTACTTACCAAATGGATGAAAGCGAACAACATCTTAAAATCCAATTCTCGTTTATGATTGATTAGCCACACAAATTACAATCTTCATCGTTAGGAGGAACCATGGCTGTCGAGCAAATTCTGGCGATAGATAACGGCACACAGAGTGTCCGAGCACTAATTTTTAATTTAAAAGGACAGTTAATTGCCAAAAAGAGAGTACCCATCCAACCCTATTATTCAAAGGAACCTGGCTGGGCTGAACAGGACCCAAATGTTTTTTGGCAGGGTGTATGCCAGGCTTGTAAAGAGTTGTGGGAGATGGATGGTGTTGATAAACAAGCCATTGTCGGTGTAGGATTAACCACACAACGTTCCACAGTCATCAATCTGGACAATAAACAGCAGCCGTTGAGACCGGCTATGGTCTGGTTAGACCAACGACGCACAGAAGGGTTGCCACCGGTTGGAGGCGTGTGGGGCGTATTATTTAAACTCGCAGGCATGGCTGAAACGGTGCGATATTTTCAAGCGGAGGCAGAAGCAAACTGGATTAAAACACATCAACCTGAAATTTGGAAGAAAACGGACAAATACGTATTTCTCTCCGGATATTTGACGTACAAACTGGTTGGAAAAGTCATCGATTCAATCGGATGTCAGGTTGGATATGTCCCTTTTGATTACAAAAATCAGAATTGGGCCAGACCTTCTGATTGGAAATGGGACGCGGTGATGGTTGATAAAGAACAATTGCCACAACTCGTACCTCCTGGTCAGTTGTTAGGGCACATCACCCGAGAAGCCGCTGAAGTTACAGGCATACCAGAAGGCTTACCCCTGATCGCAACTGCTGCCGATAAAGCAACTGAAGTAATCGGAGCAGGCTGTCTCGAACCCCATATCGGCTGCCTGAGTTTTGGCACCACGGCAACCATCAACACCACCCACACAAAATACACCGAAGTGATACCACTCATCCCGCCTTATCCGGCAGCCGTGCCGGGCGCTTACTCACTTGAGGTGCAGATTTACCGTGGTTTTTGGATGGTGAGCTGGTTCAAAGAGGAGTTTGGACTGGTTGAAAGACGAGAGGCCGAAAAGCTCGGGGTTGAAGCTGAAAGCCTTTTTGATAAATTGCTTCAGACCGTGCCAGCGGGCGCAGAAGGCCTCATGCTGCAACCTTACTGGTCACCCGGACTGAAGATTCCGGGCCCCGAGGCAATAGGCGCCGTGATTGGATTTGGTGATGTTCACACTCGAGCACATTTTTACCGGGCCATTATTGAAGGATTGGGATACGCCTTGCTGGAAGGTATGAAAAGAACTGAGAAGCGCTCAAAAATCCCTATCACCGCCCTCAGGGTCGCCGGCGGCGGCAGTCAGAGCCCGGGTGTGATGCAAATCACGGCCGATATTTTTGGGCTGCCAGTCACCCGGCCACATGTTTACGAAGCCTCGGGGCTTGGCGCTGCCATTGATGTTGCTGTTGGCTTGAGGCTCCATTCAGATTTCAACCAAGCGGTTTCGGAAATGACGCACCTTGGGGATACCTTTGAGCCGGACCCGCACCGCCACAAAATCTACACCGACCTATATGAACGGGTTTATAAGCGCATGTACAAACGTTTGCAGCCGCTCTACAATGAAATTCGGGAGGTCATCGCCTGACCTGGATTTCATTTACATTTCCCCGGAAAGGATTAACGCCCTATGCCTGCTTTGGAAATTAACCAGCAAATTACTTTTTTACATGCCAGCAGCCTGGAAGAAACCCGACGGTTTTATACGGATGTCTTAGGGTTGCCCCTGGCTCGCGAACAGAGCACCTGCCTGATTTTCAAAGTCACCCGAGAGGCTTACCTGGGCTTCTGCGAACACATTGAGCCAATTGAGTCAGGTCGCAAGGTGATCCTGACCCTGGTCAGCGAAGATGTCGATGACTGGTATGCAACATTGCAAACCAAATCGCAGAACATTGTCAATCCACCCACCCACAATCCAAAATATGGCATCTATCATTTCTTCATCATCGACCCGGACGGATATTGGGTTGAAATCCAAAGGTTTGACCAGCCACTTTAAGGCCAGGGTGTAATTTTCTCTTTCAAAATAAGCCGTTCGCTAATGGGATTAATTTTTCTTGGTTTTCTCTAAATTTAATGCGTTTTACGGAGATATAATTGTCACAGTTACAAACAAAAGATCATTCTTAAATAAAAAGTGTAATTCACCTAGAAAACGGAGATGTATTTACGTGCTTTATACCCTTCCTTACGGTCATGACCAAATAAACCTTAACATCCCGGATGCATTCCAGGCTGATTTACTCATCCCACAGATCGGCGACCCTTTACCAGACCCAGATCTGGCGATCTTTGAAGCCCTTAGAAATCCTATCGGCGGTATCAGCTGGGACAATGTTAAAAAAGCGCAAACTGTGGGTATCGCCATCAACGACAAGACCCGTCCCGTTCCCAAACGCAATCCTATCGTCCACCTGCTTCAGCATCTGGAATCACTTGGGATTGCACCTGGTCAGATCACCCTCTTTGTTGGTAGCGGTACCCATGCGCCAATGACCCCCGATGAGTTGCCCCAAATTTTGGATCAATCAATTATTGATCGCTACAGGGTACATGTTCATGACTGTGATAACTCACCCATGGTAGACCTGGGTGATTCCACTCATGGTAACCCGATTCTCATCAACGCCGATTATTACAATTCTGATTTAAAATTTTCCGTGGGCAACATCGAACCCCATCATTTTATGGGTTTTTCTGGCGGCATTAAAACTGCAGCCATCGGCCTGGCAGGACGAGCCACCATTGATGCCAACCACGCCGGGCTCACCCATTCCCATGCACGCACTGGCGAATACAACCTCAACCCTTTACGCCAGGAAATTGAAGAAATCGGCTCTAAAGCCAATGTCCATTTTTCTTTGGGAACGATCCTTAATGAGGAAAAAAACATTCTTAAAGTCTTTTTTGGATCGCCTTTGGCAGTAATAGATGCTGCCATTCCCTATGTCAGGCAGTTCTTCGGTGTTAAGGTACCTGTACTTTATGACCTGGTGATTGCCTCACCGGGAGGGGCACCCAAAGATATCAATTTCTATCAAAGCCAGAAAGGTCTCACACATGCTGCCAGGATTACACGCGATGGTGGCTGGGTGCTTTTATTGGCTGCCTGCCCGGAGGGCTCAGGCAGTTCTGCCTATGAAGAATATATCACCAGGGCGGAATCGCACCAGGCTGTGATAGACCATTTTCAATCTGGCTTTTTTAAAGTTGGGCCCCATAAAGCCATGCAAATTGCTCGGGAAGCCATACGCATCAACATTGTGTTAGTATCTGATATTCCACCAGAAACCGTCAAAACGTGGAAATTAACCCCCAGTAAACCAGAATTGATCAACGATTTGATCGCATGGCTCGCCAATCAACTACCTGCTGACGCGCGTATCGCTATCCTGCCCGCAGCAACCCGTACCATGACAGAGGTTAAAAAATGACATACCAAACTTTTATAAAAAACCCTCACCTTGAAGGAGAGGACTTTTTCTGGGAAGGCAATCGAACCGGTATCCTTTTAATCCATGGGTTCACAGCGACCACAGCAGAAGTGAGACCTCTGGCTAAAAAACTTTTTGATGAGGGATTCACCGTTGCCGGGCCACTCTTACCTGGTCATGGAACCCACCCCGATGATCTGAATCGTGCCACATGGGGGATGTGGGTTGAAAAGGTAAAACAAAGTTATGAGAAACTCATTCCGCTTTGTGATCGTATTTATGTAGGCGGGGAATCCATGGGCGGATTATTAGCACTCGAACTGGCTCGACAACATCCGGAAATCAGCGGTTTATTTTTATTTGCGCCAGCCGCAAAAATTAAGCAATTATGGGCAGCCCGCTTTTTATGGCCGTTTTTTAAATATTTGAAAAAAGAAGATAAAGACGATGGGCTACAATGGAAAGGATATTTAGTTAACCCAGTCAAAGCAGCGGCAGAATTGCACAAGTTCCAAAAGCATGTTAAGCACAGGCTGGGTGAAATAACCCAGCCCGTGATAATCTTTACCGGTGAACTTGACCGAACCATTGCACCTGAATCTGCCCACATCATCCTTGA
>Ga0255347_1000665_pt1 | contig 61103 bp, 57 predicted proteins | sample wastewater_treat_2_FD_192479 | JGI IMG/M metagenome (GOLD analysis project Ga0255347, IMG submission 192479) | Wastewater microbial communities from Lulu Island WWTP, Vancouver, Canada - plant24 | ecosystem: Engineered > WWTP > Wastewater > Unclassified | place: Canada: Vancouver, British...
CCAGGATATCGCCCTGGTTTACAAACACGCCGATGCGGACAATCCCGCTTTCATCGAGGTTGCGCAGCGCTTCTTCGCCCACGTTCGGAATGTCCCGGGTTATTTCTTCTTTGCCCAGCTTGGTGTCGCGGGCCATGGTTTCAAACTCTTCGATGTGGATGGAGGTGTAGATGTCCTCCTTCACGATCCTTTCACTGACCAAAATGGAGTCTTCATAGTTGTAGCCTCCCCAAGACATGAAAGCGACCGTAACATTGCGCCCCAGCGCCAGCTCGCCGTTATCCGTAGCGGGACCGTCGGCCAGAATATCTCTTTTCTGAACCCGGTCGCCGACCGCGACAATCGGCTTTTGATTAAAGCAGGTGTCCTGGTTGGAACGCTGATATTTGGACAATGTGTAAATATCGACGCCCGTATCGAGGCCGTCCTCCTCCGGTTTGCCGGCGCGCACCACAATACGCGAAGCGTCGATGCTTTCGACCACACCGGCGCGCCTGGCCACAACAACAGCTCCTGAATCCCGGGCTACGATAGACTCCATGCCCGTGCCCACCACCGGCACCTCAGGGGACATGAGCGGCACAGCCTGACGCTGCATATTGGATCCCATGAGAGCACGGTTGGCGTCATCATGCTCCAAAAATGGAATCAGCGCCGCAGCCACTGAAACGAGCTGATTGGGAGCCACATCCATCATCTGAATCTCTTCCGGCAGCACCGACAGGAAATCCTCGCCTTTCCTGGCGGAAATGAGACCTTCTTCAAATCTCCCCTTTTTATCAAGCGGTACGTCCGCGGGAGCGATGATCTGATTTTCCTCCTCGATGGCGGTCATAAATTTGACATCATCGAGCACATGGCCTTTTTCGACCAGGCGGTAGGGAGTTTCTATGAAACCGAATTCATTGACACGCGCGTAAGTGGAAAGAGATACGATCAGCCCGATATTCGGGCCTTCCGGCGTCTCCACCGGACATATACGTCCGTAATGAGTCGGATGGACGTCACGGACTTCAAAACCCGCCCGCTCTCGTGTCAGGCCGCCCGGCCCGAGGGCTGAAAGACGGCGCTTGTGCGTAATTTCAGACAAAGGATTCGTCTGATCCATAAATTGAGATAATTGGCTTGACCCGAAAAACTCGTTGACCACCGCCGAGACCGGTTTGGCATTGATCAGATCATGCGGCATCATTGTTTCGATGTCCTGCAGGCTCATTTTTTCCTTGATCGCCCGCTCCATCCGTACCAGGCCGATACGGTACTGGTTCTCAATTAGCTCGCCCACGGAACGGACACGGCGGTTTCCCAGATGGTCGATGTCATCGACGCTGCAATCGCCTGCTCCGTTTTTGAGGTCAATCAGATATTTGACGGAAGCCAGGATGTCTTCGTTTCTGAGAACGGTCAGATCCGTCGGCACGTTTAACTTGAGCTTGTAGTTCATTTTCGCCCGGCCGACATCAGACAAGTCGTACGTTTCCGGCTCAAAAAACAGGCTGTTGAAAAACTTTGCCGCTGTCTCCGGCGTCGGCGGGTTACTCGGACGCAGCCGGCGGTAAATCTCCATAATGGCGTCTTCTGAGCTTTCCAGGCGGTCCATCAGCAGGGTGTCGCGGATGGAGGCATTGTCGAGATCTTCATCGATCTGGATGAAATGCAGTTCTTTAATTCCCTTCTCGCGGGCTGTTTCAAGACCATCCGGGGGCAGCTCCTCGTTACAACGGAAAATAACCTCGCCCGTGGATGGATCCGTAACATCGTGCGCCAGAATTCTTCCCGACAATTCCGCTTCTTTGAGGGCGACACGCTCGATCCCCGCCTCGATGACCTTCTTCAGCAGGGGTTTGGTGAGCTTGCGGCCACGTTTTACGATCAGCTCGTCTGTTTTCGGGTCTTTAATATCCTCGGGAGCTTTCTGACCGGAAAGGGAGTCATCAACCGAAAAGTATGTTTTTTCCCCCTCCAGCGTTATTTTGTCGATATTGTAAAAATAGTTCAGGATAAATTCCGTCGAATTGCCCATCGCTTTGAGCAGAGTCGTAACGGGCATTTTCCGACGGCGGTCAATCCTCACATAAAGCAGATCCTTGGAATCGAATTCCAGATCCAGCCAGGATCCCCTGATGGGGATTACGCGGGCCGAATAGATGAGCTTGCCGGATGCGACGGTCTTTCCCTTATCGTGATCGAAAAATATACCCGGCGAACGGTGCAGCTGGCTGACAATGACCCGCTCGGAACCGTTGACGATAAACGTGCCGTTTTCAGTCATAAGCGGAATTTCACCGAAATAAATTTCCTGCTCCTTGATATCGCGAATCGGCTTGGTTTCTGAAGAATCCCGGATGACTCTACCATCCGCCGATCTGTCCGTATCGAAAACCACCAGCCTGGCGACAATTTTCAGAGGAGCGGCATACGTCATTCCTTTTTGTACGCATTCCCTCACATCATACCGGACATCACCGATCTTGTAGCTGACAAACTCGAGCGAGCATTTCCCGCTGAAATCAGAGATCGGAAAGACGCTGTTGAAAGCGCCCTGCAGGCCGTAGTTGCGCCTGTTCGCCGCCGGTACATCGGCCTGCAGGAATTTTCCATAGGAGCGAGTCTGTATCTCTATCAAGTTGGGGATATCTTGTATCTGCCTGACACTGCCAAAATTTTTTCTAAATTCGCCCATATTTTCCTTATAATATTGTTCAAAAATAAGAGATTACTTTACTTAATCTCGACCGTGCCGCCCACTTCCTCAATTTTCTTTTTGATATCGGCCGCTTCATCTTTGGATGCAGCTTCCTTAATGGGCTTGGGCGCTCCTTCCACCAGGTCCTTGGCCTCCTTCAGGCCCAGACCGGTGATGGCTCGAACCACTTTTATCACCTGAATCTTTTCCGCTCCGAAACCGGTCAGAATGACGTCGAACTCGGTCTTTTCTTCAGCGGCGACAGCAGCTCCTGCGGCCGCACCGGGCATCACCGCGGCGGCCACAACGGGAGCGGCTGCGGAGACACCGAATTTTTCCTCAAGCTCCTTCACCAGAGCGGAAAGCTCCAGCACGGTCATATTTTCAATGAATTTCACAACATCATCTTTTGTTATTTCTGCCATTTTTCTATTCCTCTTTGGTATGTTTTTATTAGTTTAATGTTTTTTTCTTGTCGCAGTAAGCCCCAAGCACCTGAACAAAGCTTCTCTGAACGCCGCTTAACACCGAAACAAATGACGTGGGCACGGCCGCCATGACGGAAACAAGCTTGCCCAGAAGCACTTCACGGCCGGGCAATTCCGCCAGGGCCTCGATATCGGCCCTCGAAAGCATTTTACCGTCAATAATGCCGACTTTGATTTCCAGTTCCGGATTTTTTCTGGCAAAGTCGATTAAAGCTTTTGTCGGTGCGACCGGGTCTTTGTAACTTAAAACAACGGCAACAGGCCATTTAAAATGCTCGGCAAGAATCTGAAAATCTGTTTCTTTGGCGGCAATATTTAACAACGTATTTTTTACCACTTTTAATTCAGCGTCGTTTTTGCGCAGAGCATTTCTGAGCGCTTCCATTTTTTCAACCTTCATCGCGTTGAAACTGGTTAAAACACCCAGATTAGCCTGTTTGAGCTTCTCCTGAAGCCCGGACACAATCTGTTCCTTTGTTTTTCGATCCAAACTGTCAGCCTCCTTTCGTAGTTATTTTACCTGAGGCCTGAGATCCAGCCGCATACAGAAAAGAAAACGGTTAATCCGCCTGACACCGCTACCCGTTTCCCGAAAAAAGATTATCCGGAATAAGTAACTGCTTTACTCAACGAGTCTCGGCAGGCCCTTTGGCGTTTAAACTTCCGTACCTGCTGTCTCCGACCTATGTAATTACCATTCTAGCGTCATGGAAGGCATGGGACCTGCCATCCGCCGCTATTCTCCTATCATCAACCGGCGCTCTTGATGTCCAGAGGGTCCACTTTGACCCCGGCACTCATCGTGCTGGAGATGGATATGCTCCTGATGTAGGTTCCCTTGCTGGAGGCGGGCTTAAGTTTGACAATCACATCTAAAAGAGCATGGATGTTTTCTCTTAACTTTTCCGGCCCGAAGGAAACTTTCCCCACCGGTGAATGCACGATACCGGTTTTTTCCACCCGGAATTCCACTTTGCCCGCCTTGAGCTCTCTTACGGCGTTGGCGACATCAAAAGTCACTGTTCCCACTTTGGGGTTGGGCATCAGTCCGCGCGGACCGAGAATTTTCGCAATCTTGCCGACCGCCCCCATCATGTCCGGAGTGGCGATCACGCGATCGAATTCCAGCCAGCCTTCTTTGATTTTTTCAATGACGTCATCACTGCCGACAAAATCCGCCCCGGCATCAAGCGCCTCTTTCTCTTTTTCGCCCTTGGCAAAAACCAGCACGCGCACCGTCTTACCCAAACCGTTGGGCAGGACGACACTGCCGCGCACCATCTGATCGGCATGAGCCGGATTAACACCCAGGCGGACAGCCGCATCCACCGTCTCGTCGAATTTGGCCCCCGGCATCGATACAACCATTTCCGTAGCCTCTTTGAGCGTGTAGCGTTTCGTCGGCTCTACCTTAGCCCTTGCCGCTCTAATGCGTTTGCCTCTTCTTAACATGATAAAAACCTCGTTTTATTAACCTGTTATTTCTATCCCCATGGATTTTGCCGTGCCGGCAACAATCCGAATGGCGCCTTCAATATCGATGGCGTTCAGATCATTGAATTTGAGCTGGGCGATTTCCTTAATCTGCTTGGCGGTGACAGAGCCTACTTTTTCCCTCTTCGGGTCCGCAGCCCCCTTGGCGACTTTGGCCGCCTGTTTGAGCAGAACGGACGCGGGCGGAGTTTTGGTGATAAACGTGAAGGAGCGATCGGCATAGACCGTAATCACTACCGGCACGACCATACCCTCCTGATTCTGCGTCATCGCATTGTACGCTTTGCAAAACTCCATGATATTGACGCCGTGCTGCCCGAGCGCCGGCCCGATCGGAGGTGAAGGAGTCGCCTTACCCGCTTTTATTTGTAATTTGATGTTCGCGATAACTTTCTTTGCCATATGAACTCACCTGATCTAAAATTTTTTAGGCCGAATCGCGCGCCTGGAAAACATTGTCATTACTGTCCCTGGGTAACCTGAATGAAATCAAGCTCCACAGGGGTCGGCCGGCCGAAAATACTTACTATAACCCGCAGCTTGCTTTTTTCCGGCCGCACCTCATCAATCACGCCGTCGAAATTAGTGAAAGGACCATCGATGATTTTTACATGATCGCCCACATCGAATTTAAATTTGGGCTTGGGTTTGAGTGTCCCTTCATCGATCCGTACCTTGAGGTTTTCAACATCCTTGTCCGGGATCGGCGACGGTTTTTCCTTGCTGCCGATGAAACCGGTGACTTTAGGGGTATTTTTAACTATATGCCAGTTGTCATCGCTCATTTCCATCCGGACAAGAATGTACCCGGGAAAAAATTTACGTTTGGAAGTTTTCTTCTCTCCGGAAACCAGCTCCACTACGTCTTCTTCAGGAATGAGAATATCGGAAAAATACTGCTGTGCCCCGGCCAGTTCGATCCTCTCCTGCAGGCTCGCCTTGACCTTGTTCTCAAACCCGGAATAAGTATGTACGACGTACCATTTAAAAGCCATGATTTAACCCAGAATCGCCTTGACTGCTTTGGCCAGAATAAAGTCCACAACTCCCAGATAAATGGCTACAATCACAACGACAACCATCACCACGGCCGTTGAGGCCAGTGTCTGTTTGCGGGTCGGCCAGGTCACCTTTTTCAGCTCGCCCTTGGCCTGCTGGAGAAACTGCAGGGCTCTGTCTACAATCTGCTTGATTTTTTCCATATCACCGACTCTTTTTACGGATAAACTGGCAGGCCAGGAGGGACTCGAACCCCCAGCATCCGGATTTGGAGTCCGGCGCTCTATCCATTAGAGCTACTGGCCTGTTCTCATCCTTTGGCTACTTTGTCTCCCTGTGCAGTTTGTGGCCACGGCAAAACTTGCAATATTTCTTTATTTCCAGGCGGTTTTGCATCGTGCGCTTGTTCTTGGTCGTCGTATAGTTGCGCTGCTTACATTCCGTACAGGCCAAAATAATATTGTTTCTCATAATTCTCCTTAACTGGAGCCCACGACCAGGATTGAACTGGTGACCTCATCCTTACCAAGGATGTGCTCTACCGACTGAGCTACGTGGGCACAAAACATAAAAAATGCAGGTCCGGGCCCTAAAGAAACTGGAGCGGGAAACGGGATTCGAACCCGCGACCCTCAGCTTGGAAGGCTGACGCTCTAGCCCCTGAGCTACTCCCGCTTATCCGTCTATACAAAACATATGGTGGAGGGGGGAGGATTCGAACCTCCGTAGGCTCCGCCGGCAGATTTACAGTCTGCTCCCTTTGGCCGCTCGGGAACCCCTCCTGTTATGCTTCTCGTCTGGAGCTGGCGATGGGACTTGAACCCGCAACCTGCTGATTACAAATCAGCTGCTCTGCCGATTGAGCTACGCCAGCAAAACTTTTATTTCAAACAAAATCACCGCTCATCAGTGTCAAATTAAGCGCAAAAAATCTGCGGCACTGATTCGTGCGAATTGCAGTCTTTAAATTTTAAAGGTGCTTTTGTCAAGTAAAATTTTATATTTACTTCGAAAAATATTGACCGGCGGTGTAAAATGAAGACTATTGCTGATCGCTGAAATAATCTGCAGAAAAAACATATATCTCCGTTTCCTTTTCTCTCCAGGCCCCGGAAGGCAGCCCCGCTTTGTGGCAGGTTTCTTCAAGAAAGGTTTCCCGATCCCAGCCGTATTCAATGGCCACCTGAGGCAGAAGCAAACCCGAATTATGCCCCCGGACCATGTACAGGCCGTGCCGGCCGATTTCAATGTCGTTGATTTCTGAAATCTTGACCAGGGGACTGAGGACCGATATTTCAAAACTCAAATCCTTTATTTCCTCACTCTTGAGTGCCGGAAAGCGGGGATCGTGAAAAGCGGCGGCAATGGCCATTTCCTGGACCGTATCCTCCAGAGGTTTGACCGCTTTGATGTAGCCGATGCAGCCGCGCAAATGTCCCCTCTTTTTCAACGTGACAAAAGCGCCCCGTTTTTCTTTAAGAACAGGCAAATCCATTGCAGGTTTGGGCATCTCCCTGTTGCCCGCCTTCGCCGTGATCGCTTTTTTGGCTATTTCCAAAAGAGCCTTTTTATCCGCTTGTGTCAGTTCCATTTTTCCTCTTCAATTTTAATTTTCATGTTTTGTAAAATACTGCCGACGCGTAGCCGACTACCGAGCTTTTATCTCCTGTAATATCACCGGAATTGGCATATCGAAGAAGCTCGGATTCGCCGGCCCCGAGTAACTTTACGGCCAGCATCATCGTAACCATCGGTCCTCCCCCGCAGGCTTCTGCTTTTTTTTGGTCCAGTTTTTTCAAAAGCTCTTCTGCGTCATTTTTTCGAATACTGTCCACGACGGCGGCATCGATGCGTCTGGCCTGCTCATATTCGTAGAAATGGGAGAGGTCTGTGCTGGCCACAAGCAACACTCGCCTGTCGCGGGAAACCTGATGTATTGCCGACGCAAGCTTGTGGCACACCTCCCGGCTTTGTTCCCCCATGACCAGCGGGACAAAATTAAACTCACCCAGAGCCACCTGCAGAAAGGGGAGTTGAATTTCCAGAGAATGCTCCTGCTCATGGGCCGGAGGGTAATCGACAACGACATCGGTTGCTTTAATTATTTCGGCGGCGATTTCATCATCAACGGGAACCACACCCAGCGGCGTTTCATAGCCCCCCTGCGGATAGACGGAAACACCTCGAAAAGCGACCCTGTGACTCGGCCCGATGAGTATCACTACATCGTATTTTTTGCCATACACGAGTTTGTAGGCATAGGCCGCCACCTGTCCGGAATACATATAACCGGCATGAGGCACAACCAGGCCGATGACCTCTCCGGGAACTTCTCTGTCAGGAACTTTTTTAAAATACAGGCCGATATCCCCCCTCAGGACGGAAGGGTTTCCCGGATACCAGGAACCGGCGATAACTGATCTTCTTATTTTTCCCATACATCCCATCCCTACTTGAAACGCCAGATCGTCCCCTGCGGGCCGTCGAGCACTTCCACACCGGAAAGAAACAGCTCTTCTCTTATCCTGTCGGCCTCGTCCCAGAGGCGGGCCGCTCTCGCCTCCTGCCTTTTTTTCACCAGCGCGGCAATCTCCTGATGGAGATCCTGAGTTTCAAAGCTCATTACCCCGAGGACATTATTTATTCTTTCCAGTGCTTTGACAACCTTTACGGCATCCGCGCGGCTGAATTTGTTTTCCGCCAGCGGTACATTGATGCGGCCCATGAACTCAAACAGGGCGGCCAGGGCACCGGAGATGTTCAGATCGTCATCTAGCGCGTTTTCAAAATCATGATGCAGATTATAAATGAGCTGGTCCACATCGGGAAAATCCCGGCTTCCATCAGTGAGTGCACTGAGGCGGAAAATAAACATATCAATTTTTCGCAGGGCGTTTTTTGCGCCCTGCAATGCTTCCGGTGAGTAGGTTATCGGTTTGCGGTAGTTCACGCCAAGCAGAAAAAATCGTATATCACGCCCGCTGTAGCCGCTTTTTTTCAGATCTTCAATGGTTACCGCGTTATTGAGGGAGCGCGACATTTTGCGCCCTTCCACCATGATCAGTTCCGCGCCCATCCAGTACGACGCGCCGCTGTGGCCGAACGATGCCCTGTTCATGGCGACCATGTTTTCGCAATGGGGAAAAATCTCGTCCGCCCCGCTGATGTGGATATCATAGGCCGTCCCCAGATGCTTTTGAGAAATCGCCGCGCATTCCAGATGCCAGCCGGGCCGGACATTGCCCCATTTTGTCTTGTAATAGATGCCCCTTTTTAGCTCGCTAAGACCCGTTCTTTTCAGGAGGGCGAAATCAGCCGGACTGTCTTTTTCGTAATCGTCCAGATCAATTGATTTCCCGCGCCTCGTCTTTTTCAAATCGACATTGGAGAGCGCACCATAATCGGCCAGTTTGGAAATATCGAAATACACTGAACGAAGCTTTTCGTATGCATAACCCCGGTCAACAAGTTTTTCGACTATCTTGAGCATGGAGTCGATGTTGTCGGAGGCTTTAACATAAATATTATCCTCACTGATGTTCAGATACCGGACGTCATCGAGAAAAACACTCAGATATTTGTCGGTATAATCGGTAAGCTCCATCCCCGCCTTTTCCGAGCCGTGGACTGATTTGTCAGAAAAATCAACGACATCGATTACATGCCTCACCCGGTAGCCTTTTGCCGACAGGTAACGGCTCAAAACATCCGACACAACCAGCCGCCGGTAATTACCCAGGTGCGGCGCATCATGCACAGTCGGACCGCAGGTGCGCAGTGAAACTTCTGCCGTCTGCAGAGGCTTGAAAGGCACTTTCTTACGCTTGAGAATATTATAGAGATTAAGTGCGGCCAGTTCCTCTTTTACCGCAAACAGGGGTGTGCTCAGGTAGCGCTCGCCGCTGTCCGGGAAAATAACCACGATCAGCCCTTCTTCCATCTCGCGGGCCTTTGCCGCGGCAACAAACATGGCCGCGCCGGAGCTCATGCCTGCCAGGATGCCCTCTTCGCGCGCCAGACGCCGGGCCATCTCAAATGCGTCCTCGTCGAGGATATTCACTTTTTCATCGAGGCGGTTTTTGTCGAAAATGCCCGGGCGATATGATTCGCGCATATTCTTGAGCCCCTGAATTCTGTGCTGCAGATAAGGCTCGACACCGACAATACGGATTTGTCCGTTCAGCTCCTTGAGACGTTTGGAGATCCCCATGGCCGTCCCGGTCGTACCGAGCGTGGCGACAACCATGCTGACCCGCCCATCAGTCTGCTCCCATATTTCCCCGGCCGTGCCGTAATAATGGGCGTCAATATTGTCTTCATTGTTGAACTGATCCGTCCCGAAGTACTTGTCAGGATTTTCACGCAGCATGCGGTAGGCCACCTCGATGGCGCCGTCCGTGCCGAGGGCCGCCGGGGTAAAATGAAGCTCCGCGCCGAACGCCCGCAGGATTTTTTTTCTCTCTTCACTGGCCGCCTCGGACATGGTCAGGCACAGTTTATATCCTTTCGCCGCAGCGATCATGGCCAGGCCGATACCTGTATTGCCGCTGGTCGCCTCGAGGATTGTCTTGTGGCGATCGAGCTCACCTCTTTTTTCAGCGTTCTCAATCATGAACAGGGCGGTGCGATCTTTTATGGAGCCGCCGGGATTTGCCGACTCCAGTTTGGCCAGAATCCGGACATTTTTATTCGGATTGAGCCTGCTTATCTCCACCAGCGGAGTGTTTCCGATATGGTCAATTATATTTTTATAAGTACTCGACATACAATGAGGCCTTTGGTCAATATGAAACATTTTTCAGCGTCAATGGCTTTCCGGCGGATTTAGAGGGGCATCCTGAATTAAAAAATGATCAGCTGTCCATTTTCGGCAGAGGGATTTTTATAAACGAAACTCCCTCTTCTTTTAGGGTTACTTCTTCCTGCGGTGTCGTTGTCCCTCTGATGTTTCGTTTCTCTTCTTCGCCAAAGTGAATTTTCAGTGCCACTTCGGAAAATTTACTGCCGACATCCTCGAAATTCTCAGCGATATACTGATGCAGGGACTTCAGAGTGGGGGCCGCGCCGGCCTGTGGTTTATTGCTTTCGTCCAGCTTTTTGGATCCCCTGCCCATAATGGCAATAGATGACGGTGCTATTTCAACATTTGCACTGTGGCATACAGGGCAGCAGACCAGTTTACGGGCGTTTTGCTCGATCCAGGCCTCGCGGTCCTTAAACCAGCCTTCAAATTTATGGCCGTTTTCACATTTTATATCATAAATAATCACGGCTACTGCTCTTTTCGATGTAGAATTTAAATACGGTTTTCAACAAAAACATGTGGACATTTCGAGATAAATTTTATAACGTCCCGCCCGTGTCGGGATGTGGCCCAGTCTGGTAGGGCACTGCGTTCGGGACGCAGGAGTCGCGCGTTCAAATCGCGCCATCCCGACCATTTTTATCCGACAACGGATGCCAGCTTGAAGATCGGCAGATACATGGCCACGATCATGCCGCCGACAATGCCTCCCAGGAAAACCATCATCACCGGCTCCAGAAGCGATGTCATCGCCTCCACCGCCGCGTCCACTTCATCATCATAAAAATCGGCGATTTTGTTAAGCATGACATCCAGGGCACCGGTGGCCTCACCCACGGCGATCATCTGAACCACCATCGGCGGGAAAATACCGGAAGCGGCCAGAGGCTCGGCAATCGGCTGTCCTTCACTGATCGCCTGACGTGTTTTCATAAGCGCATCCTCGACGACCACGTTCCCGGCCGTTTTACTGACAATGGCCAGACCTTCCAGAATCGGCACGCCGGAGCTCATCATGGTGGCCATGGTGCGTGAGAATTTAGCCACGGCAACCTTCCTGAGCACCGGACCGAAAACAGGGACACGTAAAAGGGCGGAATCGGTCATCCAGCGCCCTTTTTCCGTTTTGTAGAACTGGCGGAAAATAAATATGCAAACGACAATAACGCCAAGAATGATCCACCAGTAACTCTGAGCGAATTCACTCATCGCGATGACCATGGCCGTCGGTCCGGGCAGCTCACTGCCGGAACCTTCAAACATTTTCTGGAAGACGGGTATGACCTTAATCAAAAGCAACGCCACAACCGCAAAGGAGATAATCAGAACCGCCGCCGGGTAGGTCATCGCGCTTTTGACTTTTCTCTTCAGTTTCAGCGCTTTTTCCAGATAAGTGGAGAGACGCCCCAAAACAACGTCGAGGATACCGCCCGCCTCGCCGGCGGCAATCAGGTTTATAAACAGTTCATCAAAAACTTTCGGATGCTTTTTCAGCGCGTCCGTCAGGCTGCTGCCTCCCTCGATATCTTCCTTCACCGTGCGGATGATCTTGGCAAACGCCTTGTTCTCCTCCTGCTGGGCCAGAAGGTCAAGACATTGAATCAGGGGAAGGCCTGCATTGATCATTGTGGAGAATATGCGGCAAAAAACCACGACTTCCTTTTCTTTGATGCTTCCGGCCAGAAAAGGAAGATACTCCAAAAGGTCTTTGGGCTTTTGGCGGACATCAAGGGTCTTAAATCCCTGCCGCCGTAAAATCATACGCGCCGCCGCTTCGTCGGCTGCCTCTATTTCGCCTTTTTTGACTTCATCCTTTTTTGTGGTTCCTTCCCAAAGGAAAATGGGCATAGTCAAAATCCTTTCTAGGTGTAGGATAGTTTTCCGGCTCGGGCCGGTATCATAAAACACCTTCCATGTAATTTCAACAAGTTAAATTTAAAATTATTACATCAGGAATGTGCTTATTATCTGTTATCGTCTTTTGTCATGATTCTCTGAAGAAGAATCTCATATTGAATGATACCGGCGGCAACTGCCACATTCAGAGAATCAAAATGCCCCGCCATGGGAATCGTAACCAGAAAGTCGCATTTTTTTCTGATTAACCGCCTCATTCCCTTTTCTTCTCCGCCCAAAATCAGCGCTGCGGAAGACAGAAAATCTTGCTGTCTGATACTGCCGCCCCCACTTGCGTCAGCGCCGTAAATCCAGAAGCCTTTTTCTTTGAGCTCGTCGATCGTGCGCGCCAGATTCGTGACACAGGCTATCGGCATCACCGCAGCGCTGCCGGCGGAAACCTTGAGAACTGCAGGCGTGACCGAAGCCGCACGGTCGGCCGGAAGGATAATCCCGTTGGCCCCCATGCAGTGGGAGGTACGGATGATGGAACCGAGATTGTGCGGGTCGAGAATGCTGTCAAGAATAACCACCAGGTCGGAAGCCATGCCGGGCACGCGGTTTTTCAACACATCATCGAGGCCGGCATATTCAAAGGAGGCACGGATGGCGGCCACCCCCTGATGATCCGCCCCGCCGGCGAGTCTATCCAGATAAGCGCGCTCCTTCCATTCGAGGGGAATATTCTTTTTTCTGGCCTCGTCGATGATTTCCCTGACGGCCGGGCCGCCGCGCCCATTGGCGATGATTATTCTTTTCGGGAGAGAATGGCCCCGGGCAAGCAAAACCATGACCGGGTTGATGCCGTAAACCGCCTCCATCGAGTCACCTTCCGTTTAGGTATGCTAAAACATTATTGGCGCTTCCCGGCACCAAGCCCGCGGGCGATTTCTTCCGTAATGCGGCGGCACGCCTCCAGCGGGTCCGCCGCCTGCCGGATGGGCCTTCCCACAACGATATAGTCCGCACCCGCCGCAATTGCGTCAAAGGCGCCAAGGGTCCTTTTCTGGTCATCAGCGGACGGCTGTGACGTATCGCGGATACCCGGCGTGACGATGACAAACTTGTCACCCAGTTCATTTCGCAATGCCGCAATGTCCCGTGGAGAGGCTACCACGCCGGATGCGCCAGCTTCTTTGGCCAGACGCGCCAGTCGTAACACCAGTTCATCTGTCGTCCCGGTATATCCGATCTGAACCAGATCTTCGTCGTTGAGGCTGGTAAGCACTGTCACGGCCAGGATTATCGGACGGGATATGCCCTGTTTATCGGCACGGGCTTGGGCGGCATAAACCGCATCGCTTATCATTTTGCCGCCCCCCGCCGCATGGACATTGAACATGTCCACGTTCATTTTCACCGCCGCTTCGGCGGCCCGGGCAACTGTATTGGGAATATCGTGAAATTTAAGATCCAGAAAAACGCGAGAGCCGTTTTGCTTGATTGTCTCGACAATTTTCGGCCCCGCCGCGGTAAAGAGCTCTTTACCGACCTTAAACATGCCGACATGCCCTGAAAGAAGCGAAATCCAGGGCATGGCTTCCTCAAACCCCGCCGCATCGAGAGCAAAAATCAGCTTTTCGGCAGCTTCGTTATTCGAGATATTCTTCATCGCCGATGAATTCCGTATTGTCCGGAATCGGTTTGAAATCTTCCTGGGAGCCCTGCAGATATTCCGGGTGGGCATAACAGACTTTCCCTGCGGCAATCTCTCTGAGTGCCAGAACAATCTCCCGGTTTTTGCTCTCCAAAAGCGGCTTTGACCCCTTGAGGAGCTGACGCGCCCTCATGGAAGCCAGAGATACAAGACCGAATCTGGTCTGTGCCATTCTCAATGAGTCTTCAACTGTGATTCTCGCCATACAACTAAAACCTCCCTAAACCTTACTAACAGGATTTAAAAAAGCAGTCTATCCTGCCGTGCAGGCGACTGATTTTACATTTTTCGGCTCTGTAAATGGCCATCATCTGATCGATGGCTGTCTCCAGTTCCTCATTAAATATTACATAATCATACCACAAAACTTCCTTTAATTCACTTTCGGCCTGCGCAAATCTGTCTTTGATCGCCTGCGGGGTCTCATGCCCCCGTTTTTCCAGGCGCCGGAGGAGTTCCTCCAGTGAGGGGGGCAGCACAAAAACGAATACCGCGTCCGGGAATCTGTTTTTGATGGCCTGTGCGCCGCGGGGCTCGATGTCCAACAGCAGATCCCTGCCATCTTTTAAAACACATTCAATGGTATTGGCGGATGTTCCGTAGAAGTTACCGTAATTTTCCACCCACTCGACAAACTCTCCCTCATCAATGCGCCGCTGGAAATCCTCGCGGGAGATAAAGTGGTAATCTTTCCCGTCCACTTCACCGGGGCGCGGCTTTCGTGAGGTATAAGACACTGAAAAGGCGATTTCCGGGTGTTCTTTCAACAGATGCCGGCAAATGCTGCTTTTCCCCGTCCCGGACGGGGCGGACAGCACAATGATCAGACCTTTGTCCATATTATTCGATATTCTGCGCCTGCTCGCGTAACTTGCCCAGTTCGCTTTTTGCCTCAATGACCTGACGGGCGATCTCGAGGTCATTGCACTTTGACCCGATGGTGTTAATCTCCCGATTCATTTCCTGCAGGAGAAAGTCGATTTTTCTTCCTTCGGCCTCCTCGCTTTTAAGCAGACCTTCGAACTGGGAAATGTGACTTCCCATGCGGACAAGCTCTTCGGTGATATCACAGCGCTCCGCCATGATGGCCACTTCCTGGGCCAGCCGCCCATCGTCGAGTTCGAATCCGGCCGCCAGGTCTTTAATTCTGGCCGAAAGACGCCTCTGATACTCCAGCACCACCTCCGGCGAGCGTCTTTGCATCATCTGTATCATTTCCCGGACATTTTGCAGCCTCATTTGCATGTCCGAAAACAGCGAAACGCCTTCATCCTGCCTCATCCGGAGCAGTATCGACATGGCTTCCTGAAGTGTTTTTTCCACCTGCTCCAAAAACGCTGTATCGAGTTCCATGTCGGCCGGTGGAGAGAAAATATCTCTGTAGGAAGTCAGATCCCTTATGGTGACAGGCTCTGTGATGCCGAATTCGTCTTTGAGGCGCACGAGGGCATCAAAGTAGTTTCTCGCCGCTTCAAGATTTAAGCTCACTGTGGATGATTCCGTCTGCTGCCCTTCCAGACGAATCGAAATGTCAATCCGGCCGCGCTTGAACCTTTCTCCTATCCTTTTTTTGTATTCCGTCTCCAGTGGAAACAAAACGGAGGGCGTTTTGAGGGAAATCTCCAGAAATCTGTGGTTTACGGACTTCGCCTCGACAATGATATTACGACCGCCGTAGAGTGTTTCCACACGGCCGTATCCGGTCATGCTTTTAATCATGTTTAAATCCTCGGGTCATTTGCATGACCTTTTTTATGCTTTGAGCATTTTCAACTGCAATAAATACCGCGCCCGGATCGTAGCGAACATGGCCAGTTGTTCGGCGTCCGCATAATCCGGATATGTCCAGGGAAGAGAAGAAAATTTTTTCTCCTGATAAATCAGCGTCAGGTCGGCATAAATCCCGTCACGCAAGTAAGGCCGGTGAGTATATCCTTTGCCTGTCGCCAGGATCAGGTGCGCCGCCGACAGATAGCCGGGATCAATATTAACCGTCCGGCGACCTTCCTGCATTGATTCATTTTCCAGGTCATTTGCCGCCAGTTTGATATCCGGAAGCGCCTCCGGCCTTACCAGTTCCTCCATTGATAAAAAGCGCCTGCCGAGTCCGGACCCCATTTCCCGGTGGTAATAATCAGTGTATTCAAACGGCACCCAGGCGCTGATGAAATCGGGCCGGCCGTAAAGGGCGGTCAATTTGGCAACGGCATCGTTTATGATTTTCTCCGCGGGGGCAAAAATACTGAAAATCAGTTTGACCGGTTCGGCATCGGCTGGCTTACTCATAGTGTACCGAGCAACTCCTCTTTGGAAACTGTGGAGGTCCCCACTTTGCCTACCACAATGCCCGCGGCATGATTGGCGAGCGAAGTGGCCTCTTTCAAATTAGCCCCGGCCGCCAGAGCAAGCGCCAGGACCCCGACAACCGTGTCTCCGGCGCCGGTTACATCGTAGACCTCTTTAGCACGGGCCGGAAAGTGAGTATGGGTTATCGGAGTGGTGTTTTCAAACAGGCTCATTCCTTCTTCGCCCATGGTGATGAGCGCTGCTCTGAAGCCATACTTTCTCAGCAAAGCCTCCCCCAGGGAAAACAGTTCCTCTTCGTTGTCCGCTTCCATGTCAGCGGCGCGCTTGGCTTCATGGTGATTGGGGGTAATGATATCCGCACCGGTATAGACGGAAAAATCACTCTGCTTGGGATCCACACACAAAAATATGCCCGCATCCGCTGCGATAGCTCTGATGCCCTCCATCAGCCTTCCGGAAACAACTCCCTTGTTATAGTCGGAAACGACAATGGCACCAACCCGATCTGCCACAGACTTCACATAGCGAAGTATTTTCTCGGTGCTCTTTTGTGTGATTGCCCGTCTGCTCTCCTTGTCAAAGCGGACGACCTGCTGACCATGCGCGACAATTCTCGTCTTCAGCGTCGTGGGTCTTTCCTTCTCTATGAAAATACCCGACTTATCAATATCACGAAACTTCAGCTGACTGAGCAGTTCTCGCCCCGCGTCGTCAGCGCCGGCAACACCTGCCACATAGACTCTGCCGCCCATCGTATAAATCGTATTGAGAACGTTGGCACAGCCACCCAGCATCATGGAGTCTTTCTGAATATCAACAACAGGTACAGGAGCCTCCGGGGAGATCCTCGACACCCTTCCCCATATGAAGTGATCCATCATGACATCTCCGACAACCAGAACGCCGGAATCTGCGAAGTCGGCGATAATCGACAACTCTTTATTTCTGGTGGGTTTTCTCGTCATTTATCACACACCTTACCTGACAGCCAAAAACGGCAAAAATGAAACACACACACATATTTGAAGAAAACTATGAAACGTTATTACCAACAAAGAATTTTGTCAAACATTTTCACGGCGACTTTTGTCCTTTCAACATCATGTAAAAGCTAAACTTTCCTTGACACCTGATTTTTCTCTCCCTATAGTCTGCCGGGCCCGGCGCCATGGCGTATGAAGCCCCAGAGCGTCCGGGTCACACGAAAGGCGCAAGCCATGTCACATTTAATGATTTTTATCTACCGTCTTCTGACTTCGGTAATCGTCTGGCCCTTCAGTCTGGCGGTACGTAACCATCCTAATTTTAAAAATACAATCAGACAGAGACTGGCCCGGAAGCTGCCATCTGTGCCTGCGGGTGATCTAATCTGGTTTCATGGCTCGTCACTGGGAGAAATCAGGGCTTTGGCCGGCCTGATCGAAAACCTCAAAGAGCAAAGACCAGAAACAGTAATCTGTCTGAGCTCCATGACTGCGACCGGCCGGAGGGCAGCCATGGAAATTAAAAGCGCGGACATCGTCATACCCCAGCCATTTGATGTACACGCGATTATGAAGCGATATATGCGCCATCTGGCCCCGAAGGCTCTGATCATTGCCGAAACAGAAATATGGCCCAACATGCTTGCAGCGGCAAGGAAGAACCATGTTCCCGTGATCATTATCAATGCGCGTCTTTCTTTAAAAGCTTTTAAGCGCTATCGGTATGTAAAACCTCTTTTGCGTTACCTCCTCGAGAATGTCCGCATTCTGGCTATGGCCAGTGAAGATTACTCGCGCTTCAAAACACTGGAAGCGGCCAATGTGGCCCGGGCCGGCAATATCAAATTCGACATTGTTACTGAATTGAAAAGTGACCGTGTCGAAACCCTCAAGGAAGAGCTGGGCATAGGTGTGAGGCCTGTCTTTATTGCCGGAAGCATACGCTCCGGGGAGGAGGAACCGGTCGTGGTATCTATCGAAGAAATACGAAAAAAAATCCCCGAAATATTCTGCATTGTGGCTCCGCGCCACCTTGACCGGATATCTTACGTCACCGACGCGGCCGTGAACCGTGGGATGACCTGGTCATTTAGAAGCCACGGCCAGGTCGGCGCGGATATTTTGATCCTGGACACGGTGGGCGAGCTTTTCGATTTTTACGGCCTTTCAACCGTTGCGTTTGTCGGGGGAAGTCTTGTCAGGTTGGGCGGACAGAATCCTCTTGAACCGATTGCCTGGGGTGTGCCGACACTGCATGGACCGCACATGGACGATTTTCTCTGGGCGATGGAGGTTGTGGGAGAATTCACTATCACGGTTGGTGACGCATCGGAGCTCGCCCGGGAGGTCATTTCGGCCATTTCGCATCCCGAGCGCTACCGCCAAAAAGCGCGGATGGCAACCGAAGCACTTGATGGCGCAAGAGGGGTAACCAGACTATATTGTGACGAGATTCTCAGAATTATTTCAAGTTAAAGCATTTTTCTCAAATCAAACCCTGAAAAGCGAATCGAGGTGTTTTGCGCTACCGTCGGCATTTTTTACAGAAAACTTAATACATTGTAATACATTTATTTTAAAGATACTTTCCCGCCTGAGCGTCATTTTATTGAACAAAATCAAGCCGAAACTGTCGAATATTTTTACAATATTTTTAATATCCAACGCTTCACAAAGGAAAATCACCCAATAAATCAATGTGGTACATAAACTAAGGCCGGTGGCACTAATTTTGCTGTATTACGAAAAAGGAGATTTTGTATTCATAGTACTTGTTTTTAAAGACGATGCCATAAGGATTCAATATTATTAATGTAACCAATTTTCAGTCATTTTAGCAGTATGTCGTTTGTAGCCAATCATAGTGTTTTCCATTGACAATCAGCCCCATAACCAATAAAGCAAAATTGGTCCTGCGAGGTTGTAAAATGAATGTTCCAGCTATCCCCAATGACGGCAAATCCTCCCCACCGTATGCTACACCATACCATTCCACTCCGTGGCTTTTCCAAAACCGGGAAATATTTCTTGCCCATGAATCGGCCAAACCGATTTCGATTAGCGAATTAGTAAAAAAAATCAATTATATACATTTAAAAAAGGAATTTCTTTTTCTCTACCTGACTCAAAAGTCCACCGCTACTGAGGTCCTGATCAAGGCCTATCCGCAAACCTGCACAAAATCAGAACTCTCTTGCCGACTGGAGCCGGCGGATGCAGCCGTAGATCTTAAAAACTATGAGTTCCGCCACCTCATGATTGATGACGGGCTTAGCGTCATTGTGGCAGAAATTGAAGCAGTTACACTGGAAGGTTATTTCCTTAAACTGAAGCTGCCCGAAAATTCCACAGTCAAGTCACTGCGCAAAGCCAGGCGATATCTTTGTGAAGGTGTCAGTTGTAAAATAATACAGGGTGATTTTGCAGTTACGGGGAAAATGATAGACTTCAGCAGGCATGCGCTAGGTATCAATATCAGCGATACCGTCGATGTCGCGAGATTCAATGATGAAAAACCCGCGCTCCTCGTTTTTGATCGCCATGGCATAGAGCTGTATTCCGGCATGGGACGATGCCTTCGTAACCGCTTGAAGCATTTTGACGGCAGGCTTGTTTTCGCCCCCGTCCTTCAGCAAGCTGCTTTATATCCCAGCAAAGAATTGCGTAACGACAGGCAGCAGGCCGGTAATGCTTTTTGTGCTTGCTTCCATCACCCGTTCTTCAACGGGTACGTGGAAAGAGATATTTGCGATATTTCCCTGTCGGGCTTTTCCATCAGTAACAACCTGGAGGAAGATCTCCTGCTGCCGGGTATGTGGATACCAGAGCTCGAAATCGTTTATGCGGGCTATGTGAAAATGAAGTGCGGAGCAAAGGTCGTTTATCGCCGGGTTGATGAGGAGGCGGGCACTGTCAAATACGGTCTGGCTGTCGCCGGAATGGACCTGGAGACCTACACCCGCCTAAGCAGAATACTGTGGTCTTCAGCTGGCGCCCGTATCGGCATCTCCTCGGATACGGAAATGGACTCCTTATGGGAGTTCATGTTTGACACGGGCTATTTTGACCAAGATGAGTTTGGAAAAAACGTCCAGCAACTGGATGCTTTTAAAGAATCATACCAAAAACTGTATCGCTCCAGTCAGGATATCGCCCGCCAGATAATTTACAAAACAAACGGGAGAATCGACGGCCATGTCGCCATGATTCGCGCCTATGAGCCGTCATGGCTGATTCATCACTATGCAGCCAAGAACCTGAACGGGAAACCCCGCTTTCTGTCTTTTTTAAAAGACGTGATCGAGTACCTGGCCCCCTATCAGCGCCAGCACACGGCCGGCACGGATCACTTTATGACGTATTATGTACCCGAAAACAATAGTGTCGCGAAATTTTTCAACCATTTTGTAAGATACGTAAACAATGGCAAGAAATGTTCCGTGGATTCATTCGCTGCCATGGCTTTCAACAAAAAAATCACCAAAAAACTACCGGAAGGCTGGATGATCAGAGAATGCACGCTCAGCGATATCTTAAAATTGAAAGAGTTTTATGAGGCTGCCTCCGGCGGACTGCTCCTTGACGCCATGGGCATAAATACGCCGGGAGAATCTCTGAGAAAGTCATTTGCCGCGTCCGGCTTTACAAGAGACTGCCGGACTTATTGCCTCTGCAACCACAATCAGCAGCTTGCTTTTTTCATTGTTAACAGATCGGACATCAGTGAGAGTATGGCCGGGCTGTTAAACGGAATTACCGCCATCATCATTGAACCGGACATCCTGTCGTGGGCGATGCTCGCCGCTACCGTAAATAATCTTGGAACCTTCTTTGCCCAGGAGACCATACCTTTTATGATCTACCCCTCTTATTTTCTCCCGATACAGAATATCAAAATTGAAAAAGAGCGGGCATTATGGATTCTGCATACCAAAGCGGCAGACGATTGCCTCTCCTATATCAACAGGCTGGCAAGTATCAGCTCTGCGGCCCCGTAGGACATCCCAGGCCTCATTGCTTTCCGGGCAGGCCGGACAGATTTTGCGATACCTTGCCGAAAAGGCTCTTCAGTTCGCTTCAATTTTCAGGTTGACAAATTTCAGATAAGACCTGAGCGCGGGCGTGCCGCCTCCCTCTGAGACAATCTGCAGGACACGGCCGGCATCGACCACTGTGGCCCCGCCCAAATGAGTGACGGGGGTTTGGCTGAAAACCTCCTCCATCAAAGGCGTTGAGGGTCCCATCACGGCAACCTCGCGCGGCGATCCTAAAAGCCCTATTGTTTCTTCAAAAGTTCCATTGAGCAAGGTGGTCGCAGTAATAATGGCGACATCGCATTCTTTCAGAGCCCGGTTTTTCTCCTCCGGCGACAATAAATCGATGCGCTCCGGATTTTTCTCTATTACTGTCAAAATGGCGCCGGTGGCGCGAATGCGGCCGACCAGCGGGGCGAACAGTCCGACCATCGCCACTTTGTCGCCGGGCTGAAGATTGAAAAAAGTGGTGGCCTCCCGGTCATCGTTGTGATCTTCTGCAGTATGAATAAGAGCATTGGCCGCAGCCAGGCCGATGGAGCGCTTGAGCGCACCGGTGCCGTCCACCAGATATTGTAAAACCTCAGCGGCACCGGACCCGACATAAGTACCTGCCTCTTTCAGGACGGTACAGCCGCGCGGCGAGGACTCCGGCAGCACGGCGGCCAGTCCCGCCCGGCCGTCATCGAGCAGAAGCCCTACATAACTCAAGCCAATGCGCAGCTCGGCAATTGTCCGCTTCCCGGCCGCTGTTTTCAATCGGTCATGTAATCGGTTTAAAATAAGACCTGTTTTCATCTTCGGCTGGTTAATATCTCAAGAGTCCCCTGTGCCGGCTTGCGGCGTACCGATGGACGAGACTTTGCCATAGGGAGACTGGCCCTGGCAACCGAGGCACTTGTCTCCATCACGAACCGGATATGCCTCGCCGCAGTCCGGACATACAGCCACCGGTCCCATCTTTTTCCTGCGTATCTTTTCCGCTTCGACTTCGACATGCTGGATCCCGAAAAGATCGTGTCCCGCCTCTTTTATTTGAGCAAAAAGCTTTTCCGAGTCCTGATCCTTTTTTTTCTTCTTTTTCAGATACCAGTCACGTATTTCCGGCCAGGCATCGAGTTTTTTTGTGTCGAGAAAAACGCGCACACCTTTCCCGCCATATTTTTCATAAAGAGTCACGGCAAATTTTCCAAAGGGAACCACTGAAAGCCAGCCATTGCCCACTGTACAGGGTGTAAGAATCTGTATGGCATCCGGCAGGCAGACCGGTGTTTCGCAGACCGCATCGAAAAACTCGCCTTCCGGCAGGTTTTTCATGGCCAGATCAACCATGAATCCGCCAATCAAAAGCCCCGGCGCCAGTGTGCCGTGGAAAGACTGAACCAGATGAACATATTCTTCATAAGAGTAGGTACAGATGTTCATAAAATTTTCACTCCTTGTTACGTCCCGCCTGAGCCCCGCGGAGCAGTGCGGAAATTATTTAATAAACCAGCGACAGGCGTGGCTCACGCGCCCCCCGCGCCGCAGCCGTCTGTCCCGGTTCGCGCGAAATAGTCCGCTGCATCCAGCCCTCGTCAATTTTCCCCTCGACCAGCGGCATGATTTCATCAGCCAGGTATAAAGCTTCGTTGATATCGTGAGTCACATAAACCACCGGGCAGGACAATCTGCCCTTCAGGTTTTTAATTTGTTCACGCAATCCCCGGCGCGTCACAACATCGAGCGCGGAAAAAGGCTCGTCGAGCAAAAGAACCCGCGGATGACGGGCCAGAGCCTGACAGATGGCGCATCGCTGCCGTTCCCCTCCTGAAACCATGTGCGGCTTTCGTTTTTTTAGATGACTGATGCCAAACAGCTCAAACAGGGAATCCACCTCTTTTTTATCGACGGCGGCGAAAGCGGCGTTGTCATATAAATTCAGGTGCGGGAAAAGATTGTAGTCCTGAAACACGTAGCCCAGGCGGCGTTTCTGCGGTTTAACATTTACGCGACGTTCGGAATCGAACCAGATCTCGTTGCCGAAACGCAAGATCCCCTCATCAGGTGTTTCCAGTCCCGCCAGCATACGGATGACCGTGGTTTTGCCTCCGCCCGAGGGACCGATCATCACCACGGTTTTACCGGCCGGGCAGGAAAAGGACACATCCAGGTCAAAATACTTCAAACTCTTTTTAAATAAGGCGGAAAGGCTCATGGCTCGCCCTCACGATTAAGTTTATTGATCAAGAGCAAAAAAGCATAACTCACGGGAATAAAGCTCAAAGCGATGAGCCCGGCCTGGCGGTAGTTCATCATTTCCACCGCTTCGTAGATGGCGATTGACGCCACCTTGGTTTCTCCGGGAATACTGCCCCCGACCATCAACAGAACGCCGAAAGCCCCGATGGAGTGGAGAAAAACCAGCACGGCCGCGGCGGCAATGCCCGCCAGAGAATTGGGTATCACCACCCGCAAAAAGGCGGCGCGCCTGGACAGGCCGAGAATATAGGCGTTTTCCAGAAGGCGGCGGTCGATTTTGGCAAAAGCCGCTTTCATCGGCTGTACGGCAAAAGGCACAGAGTAAATGACCGAGGCGATAACAATCCCCAGAAAAGTGAACAGAAGTGAACCGCCGGTGAGTTTAGCCCACAGAGCTCCTACCCAGCCCCTGGGCCCCATAAGAATAATCAGATAAAAACCTATGACCGTCGGCGGCAGTGCCAAAGGCAGGTAGATGAGTGCTTCTGCAAGAGATTTACCGGGGAAACGGTAAAAGGCCAGAAAATAGGCGACCGGAGCGGCCAGGACCATCAAAACCACCGTTGTGATCAGGGCGAGCTTCAGTGTCACATAAAAAGCGAGGTAATCCACTTATCTATATCCGTATTTCCTTTTAATCTGTTGCGCGTGATCACTGAGCATAAATGCCGCAAACAACTCAGCACATTTTTTGTTTTTCGCGTTTTTATTCACGCAGCCTGCCTGAATGATATCCGGGGCTTGTGGCAGGTGGTAGAAGCAGCCTTCAGCCGCACGGGGATGCACCGTTGCTGAAAGAGCGCAAAAGCCAGCATCTACCGCACCGGTGCTTGCATACTGGAAGGACTGGGCGATGGTTTCGGCAAAAACCAGCTTTTCCTGCAGCTGCTCCCAGATACCGGCAGCCTCAAGGGCCGCTTTTGCAGACGCCCCGTAAGGAGCAAGCGAAGGATTGGGTAGAGAAATCTTCTTTATCTTTTCATTTTTCAAAGCGTCCGGCCAGTCCGCGCCTTTACAAAAACTCTTATCTGCCGACCAAAGGACAGCCCTGCCCCGAGCGTAAATAAAGGTCCCTTCCGTCCATCCTTCGCGATGCAGAAGATCGGGGCGCTCTTCATCGGCGGAGAGAAATACATCGTAGGGTGCCCCGTTTTTAATCTGAGCATAAAAGCGCCCGGTGGAAGAAAAGGTGGCTTCGACTTTAACCCCCGTCCTCGCCTCAAAATCCTGAGCAATTTCCTGAAAAGCATTAATGAAATTGGCCGCGACCGCGACGGATATTTTATCGTCGCCGACAGCGGTGCCGGACATTGTCAAAATACAAATCAGAATCAAAACAAGAGTTGTAATTCTTTTCATCGGCAATATTATTCTCCGGAAGGTGTCTTATGTCTGTGTTATTAATAGCATACAATCGGACAAAAAACATCCCGCGCCAAGCGCGGGATGTTTTCATTTACTGTATTTTTTCGATCGCCACGGCACAGGCCTTATACTCGGCCGTTTGCGTTACCGGGTCGTATGCCGGATTGGTGAGCCAGTTGGCGTTGCCTTCGCGGAAATGGAAGGCCATCCAGACCAGACCCTCGGGGACCTCTCCGGTCACACGGGCCCTGACCGTGACTTCGCCGCGACGCGACTTCACTTTGATTAACTCGCCATCGAGAATACCTTTTTTCTGGGCGTCCGCCGCGGAAATATCGGCGGTCTCCTCACCGAGCAACACATCAATGCCTTCACACCGGCCGGTTTGTGTTCTGGTATGATAATGGTACAAGCGGCGACCGGTGGAGAGCACCATCGGGTATTCCTTATCGGGAACCTCCGCCGGAGGTATCCAGTCGATGGCCTTTAGGACTCCCAGACCACAGGTAAACTTGCCGTCCTTGTGGAGCGTCGGCGTTCCGCAATGATCTTCGGTGGGTGCAGGCCATTGGATTCCATCATTTTCCAGACGACGGTATTTGATGCCGGCAAGCGACGGCGCAAGCACCGATACTTCATTATCCCAGATCTCACGGGCGCTGTTGGAGGACCACTCATGCCCCATTCTGCGGGCGATTTCTTTGAAGATCCACCAGTTCGGTTTGGCCTCTCCAGGGGGAGTGCTAGCCGTCCGGACACGGTTGACGCGGCGCTCGGAATTGGTGAATGTCCCATCATTTTCACTCCACGCCGCTGATGGAAGAATAACATCGGCAAAGCGCGTCGTTTCCGTCGGGAAAATGTCCTGGCATACCATAAATTCCGCCGATTCCAGGCAGTGCTCGACATGACGGATATCCGGCTCGGTATTGGCGAGGTTTTCACCGAAAACATACAGAGCCTTTACTTTACCGGTGGGAAGATTTTCCAGCATGGTCGGCATCATCATCCCCGGCTTATCCGGCAGATTCTCTACATTCCAGGCCTTGGCGAATTTCGCCCGTGCATCGGCGTTATCGACACGCTGATAGCCTGGAAACACATTGGGAAGAGCGCCCATGTCGCAAGCTCCCTGAACGTTGTTCTGGCCGCGCAACGGGTTTACACCGCCGCACTCGAAGCCGACATTGCCCAAAAGCATCTGGAGATTGGCACAGCTCATCACGTTGTTGACACCGCAAATGTGCTCGGTGATACCCAGAGTATACATGAGCATCGCGGGCTTGGTTGATGCCAGCCTCCGGGCCAGATCGCGGATCATGTCAGCCGGTACCCCGGCAATTTCAGCAGCCCGCTCAGGCGGATATTCCCCTACTTTGGCTTTAAGCTCTTCAAAACCGACCGTGCAGGTTTCCACATATTCTTTATCGTAGAGGTTCTCATTGATGAGAACGTTCATAATGCCGTTGATGAGCGCCACGTCGGAGCCGACTTTGATCTGCACATGCAGATCGGCAAAGTCCACCATGTCTGTGCGGCGCGGATCCACGACAATGAGCTGAGCGCCGGCCAGCACGGCATCTTTAACGAATGTAGCGGCCACCGGATGAGCCTCGCTCATATTGGTGCCTACCATGATGATCATCTTCGCCTTCATGAAATCGGCAAAAGAGTTGGTCATTGCGCCCGAACCGAAAGAAGTCGCGAGACCCGCGACCGTTGGGGCGTGTCACGTACGCGCGCAGTGATCGATATTGTTGGTGCCGATCACCGCGCGAAACAGTTTCTGCATCTGATAGGAATCTTCGTTGATGCTGCGGGCGCAACTGACACCGGCAATGGCATCCGGCCCGTCTTTTTGAATTATTTCCTTGAACTTTGAGGCGACCAGATCCAGCGCCTCATCCCAGGAGGCTTCACGGAAACCGTCTTTTTCACGGATGAGCGGTGTTTTGAGCCTTTCATCTGAATAAATGAATTCATATGCGAAACGGCCTTTCACGCACAGCCTGCCCTGATTGGGCTGCGCATCTTCCACCGCCGTCACCTTGATGATTTTGCCATCCTTGACATGGAGCCACTGCTGACAACCCACGCCGCAATACGGACAGGTCGTGCGTATTTTTTCGGTCTCCCAGAAACGGCCCAGGCCCTCGGATTTCTTTTCGGTGAGGGCGCCCGTCGGGCAGACTTCGACACACTGACCGCAGAAAACACACTCGCTTTCATGATAGGGCAGGTCGCCACCTGTGACAATCTTACTTGTCACGCCCCGGTAACCCTGTGAAATCGCCCGGTTCACCACCACCTCATTACAGGCCTGCACGCAACGGCCACACAGGATGCAGCGGCTGAAGTCGCGCACGATGAAGGGATTGATATCCTCGGTGGGATAAATATCTTCATCCGGTTTTTCCGCAAACTGAAGTTCGGTGATTTTGTAGAAATAGGCAAGATCCTGCAGACGGCAATTACCGTTGGCCTCGCAAGTCAGGCAGTTGTGGCTACCACTTGCCAATAAAAATTCAACGTTCATTTTCCTGGCTTTGTGCACCAGTTCAGTGTCGGTCATGACCTCCATGCCCGGCGTGACGGGCGTGGAACAGGCAGCCATAAGCGACCTGGCGCCCTTCACCTCCACACAACAGATCCGGCAGGCCCCTGTCGGAGTGGAGCCTTTCAGATAGCAAAGCGAAGGAATCACAATACCGCCGTTTTTTGCCGCCTCCAGAATCGTCTGACCCGGCTGGAAAGGCGTCTCTTTCCCGTTTAAGACAAAGGTTTCACTCATAATTTCACCGCCTTGAAATTCATAGATGGCATATGACACTTTTGTCACACGTCCTGCAAGTCATACAATAATGACCATGAGTCTGTCAACTGGAATTTGAAAGTTCTTCAGAAATGTAACCTGCGAATATTACAATAATTATTTTGTTAGAAAGAGGATCGTCACGTTTTCGCATGCCCCTGAATGGAAACACGGTCTCCGGACTTGGATTGAAGGAGCGAAATATCGCCCCGAAAGCATCCCAAGACAACTTCTTCAGGGCGTCAATCGAGGATAACACAAGTATAATCAACCAGTTCCATATCCTGGCTTCATCCCTGGACTATACGATCAGCCGCTACCTGAAATTATCACGTGCACAACGGGATGAAGGCTCGTCTGAAAATTGGTAAAACCCATCGTGGTGACTGAAAAAGAAAAAATGGTGCGCCCTGATCAACGCAATACGTTCCAGGCACAGACAACCATCGGCTCGTAGCCTTTATCCTGCATGATCATATCCAGGTGCACCAAAGTAATTGCGGAAACATCCATGTCACGCGGCAAAACATGACCGACCCGATACAGGGTCACCAGATACTTCTTACAATCGTCACAAATGAAAGCTGATTCCTGCGTCCTGCCCTCAACATAAAAATAATCCATCCCCTCCTTGCTGTCTTTTTCGCAATAGGGACATTTAACGCGTGTGAAGCGCCAATCCTGACCGCATGAGCTGCAATGCAAAAACCGCTTTCCGCCCTCTTCCTCAATCAGTGCAATGGAGGGAAAATCGCCGCAAACCGGACAGTAGCCTTTCTCCCATTCAAACGCACCGAGCGCTGCCGTCGCTTCATTTCTGCGCTGCTCCAGGATCACGCGGCCGGCCAGACTCATTAAAAAAGAGGCGTTCGATGGAGAGATCTTCAAATCCGTACCCCACCTGTCAACGGCCATAGCCTCGCCTTCCGCAGGGGTTTTAAAATAATCATTAAGATTGATTTTCCCATCCCGCGCAAGAGCGCAAAACCGGTCAACCCCCTCTGCCAGGGCGGTCATGCCTTCTTTAACCGCCCCGGCAAGCGAGTATACAATTTCTCTCAAGTCATCCCTGGCGCTAAGTAATGTGGCCTGGCGTATTATCGGTATGCCCGCCTTTAATTTTTGTTTATCCACCAAAGAGTAGTCGCAAGCCTCCAGCATTGCCCTGTCCGCCAGTTGTCTTTGCATGACAATCACGGGTTTAAAAGCTTTGAGCAACTCACCGGCGTGAGGGTTTTGTTCAATCGCGTATTCTATTATCTGGGAAATACCGGATGCGTCCGGTGAACCTGGTGTCATAGTATAAATACCTTTCTTATTTTAATTGAGAAAAAACACAGCCGCAAAGCCTGAACCGGGGCTTTGATACCAGAGTTTGGGTGGCAAAGCACGCTTTTTATTTGGTCATAAAAAAGGCGGCGTTCACCAGCTTGATGAACGCCGCCTGTAGCTTCAAATCACAAATTGAGCATCTCCGACTGTATTTATGAGTGGTGCCCGTGAACGTCGTCTTTTTTCTCTTCACCCCACGCGACGAGCTTGCCTTCGTGCTCCATCTCTTTGACCCATTTCGGGTGCAGCATCGTCAGAACTTTCTTGTCCATCCAGCCGGAGAACATTGCCTGAACGGTACCCGGGTTGCCTATCGTACCAAGGTAGAGGTGGACGAAGAAAAAGGCGAAAATCACCAGAAAGCCCAGGGCATGCAGGGGGTACATCCAACGCACGAGGCCGACCGGAAACTTCGCCGGAAACCACATGATGAAACCGGTGATCACCATGACCACGCCGAAAATCACCACGGCAAGGTAAAAAGCTTTCTGGCCGGGATTGTATTTACCGGTTTCGGGGACGTTGTCCACATGCCACAAATATCCGCCTGCAACTTTTATCCACTCTATGTCTTCAGGGAAGACAAAAACACCTGCCTCTTTCCACCACATGCGGATAGCCAAAAGCAGGGCAATGAAGAACACAATGCCCGTGAAGTTGTGGACAAACTTCATATTGTGCAGTCCGCCGAACAAGTAGCTGACAAAGTTAAAGGTGTGAAACATCATCCCCAGGCCTGTGAAACACAAAAGCAGACAGGAAATCGCCAGGGACCAGTGGATGATCCGCTCATAGCTGTCTGTTACCTGTACAAATCCTTTTTTCATGGCTATTCCTCTCCCTTCTTATCTTGTCCTTCCGGCCCGGGGGTCTTCGGCCCGTGAGTTATATAGTGCAGGAAGACGCCCGCTGCCGCCGCGCCGGCCGCAACCAGGCTCAAGGGTTTGAGCAGGTCTTTCCATACGATGACGGACAGAGGCACCTTCGGGCTCTTGGGCAGCGCTTCATAAACTTCCGGCTTGTGCTTCAGAATGTATATGACGTGAGTGCCGCCGACAAACTTGTCGCCGTAAACATTGGCCTCACCGCCGAGTTGTGCCACCCTGGCATACGCCTTTTTGATCATCTCGTCTTTGTTGCCGATCGTGAGCGCTCCCGTCGGGCAGGACTTGACGCAGGCCGGAGCCAGGCTCTCACGTATGCGCGTGTAGCACAGGTCGCACTTATATACTTTGTCCGTTATTTCGTCATACTTCGGAACATGGAACGGACAGGCGGCAACGCATTCCTTGCAGCCGATACATTTATCATGATCCAGGCCGACAGTCTTCATCGGTGTATAATACAAAGAACCGCTGGGACAGACTTTCACACAGGCTGCATCGGTGCAGTGCATGCAACCGTCTTTGCGGAAGATCCAGTCGAAATTCCCCTGGGCATCTTCATATTCCTGGAACCGGATCAGCGTCCAGGTGTTCCACTGTAGATCCGGAGGGTTCTGGTAACTGCCGAACTGCTTTGTCCTCAACCCGGGCATTTCATTCCATTGCTTACAGGCCACCTGGCAACCGCGGCAGGCGGTGCACAGGGTCGTATCAATCAATTTAACCAGTTCAGGTTTACTCATCGTCGTGTCCCTCCTACAACTTTTCTACGTTGACCATGAACGCCTTGTACTCGGGGCAGAAGGTGTTCGCATCGCCAACGGTTGGGGTTAATACGTTCGTGCTGTCGCCTCCGTCTTTCGGATACAGCCAGCCGTAATTGAAGGGCATGCCGACCTGATGAACTGTTTTGCCTTCCACCTGGAAAGGCTTGAAACGCTTGGTCACCATCGCCACACAGGGAGCTTCTCCACGGATGGAAACTACCTTCACCCGCTGACCGTTTTTAATGCCTTTTTCCTTGGCCAGTTGCTCGCCGATCTCCACGTAGAGTTCCGGCATGGCCTCCAGGAGCCATGCCTGCCAGCGTGTCAGGGCGCCTGAACACCAATGCTCCGTACAGGAGTAAGTCGTGCATACATAGGGGTACTTACTGTCTGCGCTGGCGACCTTGTCCATTTCGCCACTGAAGATCTCGGCAGCCGGGTTGATACGCTGCGAGGACATGGGATTCTTCTCCAGCGGGCTCTCCAGCGGCTCGTAATGCTCGGGGAAAGGACCTTCCGCCATACCGGGTCCGAAAAGCGCTCCGAGACCGTCTTTCTGCATGATGAAAGGGTATTTACCCTGCGCCTTATTTGCCATGGGAGGCCAGGGGCCATCCGGTACATCACCTACCCACTTGTCACCCTTCCATTCCAGGATATTGCGTTTGGGGTTATAGGGTCTGCCGTTTATATCGCAGGAGGCGCGGTTGTACAAAATGCGGCGGTTGACCGGCCAGGCATAAGACCAGTTGGGGAAAAGCCCCAGCCCGGTGGGGTCTTCCTTGCCGCGGGACTGCATCTTGTTGACGCCGTCGGCCGTGTAGCTTCCTGAAATAACCCAGTTGCCACAGGCCGTTTTCCCGTCCACCTGGAGGTTGCCGAATCCCGGAACCAGTTGACCTTTTTTGAACAGCGTAGAGGTTCCTTTGGCCTTGTCTTCGATAACCGTATCTTCCAGGAAGACTCCGTTAATTCTCTTGGCCACTTTCATTACGTCAAAGCTTCCCTTTTCATCGAGATAGTCCCACTTGAGGTTGACAATGGCCTCGGCGTTGGGGCCGCCTTCCTTTTCGTAGAGCTCTTTCACGGCCTTCATGATTTTGATTTCAATTTCACCCACGGGGATCGCGTCGCCGGGCGCTTCGGCGGCTTTGTATTTCCACTGTACCCAGCGGCCGGAGTTGCTCTGCGAACCTTCCTTTTCCATTGAAGCAGCAGCGGGCAGGAGGAAGCATTCCGTTTTGATCTTTTTCGGATCAACGCCGGGAGCTCTCCAGAACTCGTAAGTTTCGTTGTTGAAAATATTCTCACCCACCATCCAGTCGAGATTCTCAAGCGCTTTGCGCACCTTGTTGGAGTTAGGGGTGCTCACCGCTGTGTTCGCGCCGATGACGAATAATCCTTTGATTTTACCATCATACATTTTGTCGAACATGTGCATGGTCGAATAATGTTTCCCGTCATCAATTTTGGGAAGCCAGTGGTAGCCGAATTCGTTGTCCTTCGTGGCTTTATCTTCCCACAGGGACTTCAGGAAGCTCACAAAGAATTTCGGGTAATTCGAATAGTAGTTGGCTGATTGCGGATCCTTCGACACGGGCGTATATTTTTTCAGATACCCATCGAGTGTCCCGAGCGACCCGGACGGAGTCTTCAGGTAGCCGGGCAGGACATTGTACAGGATCGCGTGGTCGGTGGAACCCTGAACGTTGGGCTCGCCGCGCAGCGCGTTGATGCCGCCGCCCGCAATGCCCATATTGCCCAGGAGAAGCTGGATAATGGACATGGTGCGGATGTTCTGAGAACCCACCGTATGATGCGTCCAACCCAAAGCATAGCACTCCGTTCCCGCCTTGTCCGGCGCACCGGTGGAGGCGTAGATTTCGTACACCTTGAGCAGGTTTTCTTCTGAAACACCGGTGATGCTGGAAACTTTATCTAGCGTGTAGCGTGAGTAGTGCTTTTTCAAAAGCTGGAAGACGCTGCGGGGGTGAGTCAGGCTCATATCCCGCTGGGGGATACCGCTGCCGTCCGTGTCAAATACCCAGGTGGACTTGTCGTACTTTCTGTCTTTGGCGTTGTAGCCGGAGAACAGGCCGTCTTTAAAGTTAAAGCCGCTGTTCACGATAAACGACGCGTTGGTGTAGTTTACGACATAGTCTTTAAAGTATTTGTTCTTTTCCAGTATGTAGTTGATCATGCCGCCCAGGAAGGCGATGTCCGTACCGGAGCGCAGCGGCACGTGGAAATCACAGCGGGCGGAAGTTCTCGTAAAGCGGGGATCGACGTGGATAATCGTAGCGCCTTTTTCTTTGGCCCTCAATATCCACTTGAAAGCGATAGGGTGATGCTCGGCGGCATTGCTGCCCATAATCAGGATGACGTCTGCGTTTTTCAGATCGCAGTAATGGTTCGTCATGGAACCGCGGCCAAACGACTCTCCCAGAGCCGTCACGGAGGGGCTGTGTCAGACCCTGGCCTGGTGGTCCATATAGACCAGGCCGAGTGCGCGGGACTTGACGGTGATGAGCCAGCACTCTTCATTATCGACGTTGGAGCTGCCGTAGTGACCGATCGACTCGCAGCGGTTGACCAGTTCGCCCTTGCTGTTTCTTTTCACAAAGTCCTTATCGCGTGTGTCCTTTATAAGGCGGGCGATACGGGAAAGGGCGAAGTCCCAGTCTCTTTCTTCCCATTCGGTCCCGTAGGGTTTACGATAGAGAACCTTCGTCAGACGGTGTTTGTTGGCTTCTGTCAGGTCGAAAAACCCCGCGCCTTTGGCACACAAGGAACCTTCGTTGATCGGGTGATCAGCATCACCTTCGATGTTGAAAATCTTGCCTGTCGCCTTATCGACGCTGCAGACCAAACCGCAACCGACGGAACAGTAACAACAGATCGTCGTTACCTGCCTGGCAGATTTGATCCTGTTCATCTTGCCAAGCTCTTCCGCGTATGCCCGTGTCGGATTAAGGTTGAGCCCGAGACTCGACAGGGCAACCCCTCCTCCGACGGCACCGGACAAAGTCAAAAAACCTCTCCTTGTAATTTGCATAAAATCCTCCCAGTACCTCGTATCTTTTTTGGTCTATGTTTCAGGTTACACACCTTGACTGAAAGTCAAAAGAATGTCAATATGTTTTATAAAACATAGAAAAAACTTGAAATCCGTCAAACATGTTGACATTTAAAGCATATTCCCTCTATAAAAAGGCAAAGGTAATCGTTTTTTTTTGGGTGAGGAGACTCGTTCGCCATGGAAATCAAGTACAAAATATGGATTGAAAAAAACGGAAAAGTCGTTTTCGGCAGAGGCAGAGACAATATCCTGAACGCCGTGACCGAGCACCACAGCCTTAACGCGGCGGCGAAAAAGCTGGAAATGTCCTACCGGGCGGCCTGGGGAAGACTGAAGGCCTCCGAAGAACGAATGGGCATGAAACTGGTCGATGTTGATGCAAAGGAAAAAACGATGAAACTGACGGCGCAGGCCAGGGCAATTATCGATCGTTTCGAGAAACTGGAAAAAGACGTCGAGACGCTCCTCTACGATGCCAATAGAGATTTTCAGAAGTTAATTCAATAAGTTCGGCAAGGCACAAAAACCGGGCGCTAATTTTTTATCCCTTTGATCAGCATATTGATGCCGTCGCGCACAATCGAGTGAATCCTTTCGGCTCTCTTTTCCGGGGCTCCCGTATAGATGTAGAGCGAAATAATACCGTTTAGCAGACCCCAGATGGCGTATTGCAGCTGGCGGATGTCCGTATCGGCGGCAAATTCGCCGGCTTCAACGCCCCTTTTGAGGATTTCAGAAAAAGTCAGAATATTTTCATTTGTGGTATGGATCAGCTGCGTGTTTTGCTCTTCGGTGAGGTTCATGTTATCCGCGTGCAGCATGAAAGTCATCAGAATACGAAACAATTCATTGTTTTCCAAAAAGAAATTCACATAGTCTTCGGCAAAAGCGTGCAACAGTTCCGAGGCTGAGCCCTCGGCCTTGATAAAATTTTCAATTTCCTTATGACGCTCGATATTGGCCGAAATCAATATTTGTGTATAGATTTCTTCCTTGCTGTCAAAATAGAGGTAAATCGAGCCTTTGCTGACCTCCGCCTTGGCGGCGATCAGATCAACGGTTACGGATTTAAAACCTCGTTCAAAGAAAAGCTTGCGTGCCGCCTTCAGAATCGAGTTTTTGCGGTTCTCCTTTTCTTTTTTTCTTCTTTCTTCTGGACTCAAAGCGATTCCTCCTTTGTTCAGTCCCGGAAAGCTCTGTTAAAAAAAACGCTCCCACCTGTCCTGGACAGGGCCAAGCGTCATGCAACGAACGGTAATATCAAGCCATAGAGTAGCGGGCTATTTTGTTCTGCATTGGCTGGCTCGATAGAATACCGAATTCACAGAATGTTTCCGGAAGAGCCGCCGCGCCATGACCTGTAGTCAATTTTCGTATCGCAATTGAATTTTCATGTCAAGATAAATTACCGTCATTTCTGAATCACTAAATTAATGCCCGGTGCCGGTTATCTTCCGTACCCGCTTTTGTACGTGGCCTTGCAGTGCGCCGCGCCCGGGGCACGGTGATTACCTGACGGCCCTCTCCCGCCGGCGGACAATATTTTCCGTCTGCCTTTTTGAGCGGCCGCCCTTTGGGTTTATCGGCAAAAAAACAAAATGATCAAGCAAGCGACTTTTTCATGCCTGTTGACTGTTCGGAGCTAATTACGGGAGATCAAATGATGCACCGCTTTTTCCAGCCCGTCGAGCGATAGTTCGAACATTGGGAAGATGCCCGCGATAACTTTTATCGTCCAGGTATAGTGCCACTCGTCTTGGGCGGCGGGATTCAGCCACACTGAATGCCGGAAGGTTTTGGCGAGGAATTTCAGATATTCAACCGAAGAACGGGCCTCGTTCTGGCCGACGTAAATCGCGCCGCGCGGGTCGTTGAGCTCATAGGGGGCCATCGAGGCGTCTCCGACGATGATCAGCCTTGTTTCCGGGTCGGAGCGTAACATTTCATCCACCCGGACCGGCTTTTTGTAGCGATGCGGATCAGACCAGACCTTGGAATAAATCGTGTTGTGAAAATAATATATTTCCAATTCCTTGAACTGGTGCTGTGCATAATGGAAAAGAGTCTGGACGACATCGACGTACGGATCCATCGACCAGCCTCCGTTATCGATGAACAATTTGACCTTGAGGCGATCGGCCAAGCGCCTGTCGAAAACAATTTCAATCTCGCCGGCGTTACGCATCGTCTCACGGATTGTTTCGTCTACATTTACGACATCGCGGGGACCCGCCGGCTGAAGATGCTTGAGCCTTTTGAGGGCCTCGCCCATCTGTGAGGCGGTAATCGGACCGGACTGTGAATAATCCCGGTAGCGACGCTCCATGGCCACTTTGATTGCCGACTTATTGCGTGACTCGCCTCCGACGCGCATGCCTCCGGGGTGATAGCCGGAGTGACCCGTTGGCGAGGTGCCGCGCGTTCCGATCCATTTATTGCCGCCGTGATGTGCCTCCGTCTGCTCCTTGAGGCGCTTGAGAAAATGCTCGACGAGTTCATCGGGCGTCATCTGCTTCACTTCTTCTTCGGAAATCCCCAATACGCGAGCCACTTCGCCCGGGTCCCGGAGCCACTCGGAAAGCATCGCTTTAACTATCTCGGTCAGCTCGGCGTCGCCGGCCTCCGTCTCGGGCATGCCGCGAAACACAACACCGAACACCTGGTCGTAGATATCGAAATACCTCTCACTCTTTACCAGCAAAGCGCGTGTCACGCTGTAGAAATCATCCAAAGATGTGATAAGCCCCATCCCCAGCGCCCTCTGCAGGCGCAGAAACGAGGTGGGGGTCACGGGAATGCCGCGGTCGCGCAGTGTGTAGAAAAAATTCACAAACATTGTTTTATCTTTCTATCTGTGAGCCGCCAGAAAAAGGTCCGTACTCTTTTTGAACAACACACCCAGGTAGGGAATATCGGAGGACTTGAGGCTTTTGATATTGAAGTCCGCATCGGCCTGCAGCGCCCGCATCCAGTTGATCAGCTCCCGCGTGGCCGGTTTTTTCTCTACCCCGCGCACCTCCCGCAGCTGGTAGAACGCCTCGAGGCAGGCAGTCGCCAGATCTTTGTTGAGGTTGGGGAAATGGACACTGATTATTTTGCGCATCATGTCGCGGTCGGGAAAGGCGATATGATGGAAGTTGCAGCGCCCCAGAAAAGGATCGGACAGGTCCTTTTTGGCGTTTGATGTAATGATGATGACGGGGCGATGTCTGGCGCGCACCGTCCGGTCGATTTCCATTATATCGAACTGCATCTGATCGAGGATATCGAGCATGTCATCCTGAAAATCCGTATCCGCCTTGTCGATTTCGTCGATGAGCAAGACGACCCTGCTGTCGGCGACAAACGCCTGACCGATCTTACCCATCTTGATGTATTCCTCAATATTGCTCACATCCCGCCCCGAGTCGGCAAAGCGGCTGTCGTTTAAGCGGGTAAGGGTATCGTACTGGTACAGGGCGTCGACAAGTTTCATGCTGGATTTTACATTCAGGATGATAAGCGGCATGCGCAGTGACTCCGAAATGGCGTGCGCCAGCATTGTTTTGCCGGTGCCCGGCTCTCCCTTGAGCAAGAGTGGCATTTCCAAGGCCATAGAAATATTGACGATTTTGGCAAGTTCATCATCCAGAACATAACGGGTGCCCCCGGCAAATTTCGCGGGGCGATCTTGAGAAACATTCATTCATTTACTCCTTTATATTGTTTTTACTCCCGCCGGCCGCCGTCGGCCAAAAAAGCGGGAGGGTCGTGTATTTTTTCAAAACGAGCTTTCATAACATGAATCGGGTAAAAATTGTAGCGCAACAACAAATAATGCTTGACTATCTGAGGCCAATCATTTAAGAAGCGCCAACTTCGCCGGTCATTATATTTCAAAAGCGAAGGACTAAGTTGAATCGTGTCATGACAAAGCGCAAGGCAGGCCGCCTGGTACTTTTAAAATGGGCGGCCTTTTTATTATCTGCCATGGTGATAATTCGACTTAAGAAATTTTGAGAAAGGAGGATTGGACCCATGTCGGAAGGTAGAGTGAAATGGTTCAACGAACGCAAAGGCTTCGGCTTCATCGAGCAAGAAGGCGGCAGTGACATCTTCGTGCACTTCAGCGCGATTCAGGCCACCGGCTTCAAGACGCTGGCCGAAGGACAGCAGGTGTGCTTTGACGTTATCCAGGGCAAAAAAGGCCCGGAAGCGGAAAACGTAAGAGTCATCTAGCATTTTTCAATGCGCACTAAACGCCCTGTGGTATTTTCCCCGGGGCGTTTTCATATGGCGCGGGTGCAATCCTCAATTTTCTTGACAAAAATCAGGTGTTGGGATTAGTTGCATGCTCACTTTTTGCCGGCAGCCCTGAACGGGGGCATCTCCATATAAAGTTTATTGCTTACGCAGGCAGGGGGCGAATCAACTCTTCCCATCCGGCAGTATTTTACAGGCGGTCCGGACATCGCCGCTACGAGGAGGAAAAACATTGCATTTCTCGGATGAAACAATAAACGCATCTTCTAAACTAACCGCTAAATGGGCAAGCAACGCGGAAAAAACACTCGCAGGCAACCCCGACCAGAAAGAGCGCTTCTCCAGCGTTTCCGACCTGGAAATTAAAAGACTATACACACCCGAAGATATTAATGACATCGACTTTGCCCGCGATATCGGCGCCCCCGGTGAGTTTCCCTACCTGCGCGGCAACCACCCCACCGGTTACCGCGGTCGACATTGGACTTTTCGTATGTTTTCCGGGATGGGCTCGGCCCAGGACACCAACGCGCGCTGGCATATGCTGCTGCGGGAAGGCCAGACCGGCCTTTCCACCGCCTTCGACTTCCCCACTCTTATGGGGTACGACAGCGACTCACCGAAATCACTCGGGGAAGTGGGCAAATGCGGCGTCGCCATCGACACCCTGGAGGATTTCCTGGCGCTGGTGGACGGTATTCCGCTCGACCAGGTCACCACATCCATGACCATCAACCCGCCTGCTACTGTATTATGGGCGATGTACTGCGCGGCAGCCGATATCAGGGGGGTGCCCCTTTCCAAAATCGGCGGCACGATTCAAAATGATATGCTCAAGGAATTCATCGCGCAAAAAACCTTCATGTGTCCGCCGGAACCGTCTGTAAAATTAATCAGCGACACCGTCGAGTTCGGCGCCAGATATGTCCCGCGCTGGAATACGATCAGCATCAGCGGCTACCACATACGCGAGGCGGGCGCCACGGCGGTACAGGAACTGGCTTTTACCATCCGTGACGGCATTGAATATGTCGAGGATGTCGTACGCCGTAAAAAGATGGACGTGGATGATTTTGCGCCGCGCCTGTCTTTCTTCTTCAACGCGCATATCGACTTTTTTGAGGAGATCTGCAAACTGCGCGCGGCCCGGCGCATGTGGGCAAAAATCATGCGCGACCGTTTCGGCGCGAAAAACCCGCGCTCGATGTGGATGCGCTTTCACACACAAACAGCCGGCTGCTCACTCACCGCGCAGCAACCCTACAACAACGTCGTGCGCACCGCCGTCGAGGCGCTGGCCGCCGTGTTGGGCGGGACTCAATCTTTGCACACCAATTCACTCGATGAAGTATTCTGCCTGCCGTCAGACCAGGCGGTGGAAGTGGCGCTGCGCACCCAGCAGATACTGGCCGAAGAAACCGGTGTCGTCAACACCATCGACCCGCTGGCCGGCTCCTACTATGTGGAATCGCTCACCAATGAAATAGAGGAAAAAGCTACACAATACATCGAAAAGATCGACGAAATGGGCGGCATGATCGCGGCCATCGAAAAGGGTTTCCCCCAGATGGAAATCGCTGACGCCGCCTATAAATTCCAGCAGCAGATCGAAAACAATCAAAAAATCATGGTCGGTGTCAATAAGTACGTGACCCAAACTCAGCACACGGTGCCGCTGGTGGAGATTGACGAAAGCGTCGGCGAGGAACAGGTCCGCCGCCTGAAGGATATTCGGCGACGCCGCGACAGTCGTGCCGTATCCCGATCACTTACCGACATCCGTGCCGCGTGCAAAAACGGTGACAATGTCATGCCTCATTGTATCGCTGCGGTCAGGAATCTGGCCACCACACAGGAGATCTGCGATGTGTATCGTGAAGTTTACGGGGAATACAGGGATCCGGGACTGTTTTGAAAAACAAAATGATTCTCATGCGGCTCCACTCGTCACAAGAGCCGCGGCACCCCGTCGGATATAACCCGACTATGAAAAGAGGTATTTGAGGGAAACAATATGACACAAAGAAAAATCAGAGTCATGGTGGCCAAGCCTGGTCTGGACGGCCACGACCGCGGCGCCAGAGTGCTGGCACGCTGTTTTCGCGATGCGGGCTTTGAGGTGATCTACACCGGATGCCATCAAACTCCTGAACAGGTCGCTGCCGCGGCCATTCAGGAAGACGTTGACCTGGTGGGTTTGAGCTGCCTGTCGGGCGCACACCGTGTTTTATTTCCGCGCGTTGTGGAGTTGCTGCGCGAGAAAAACGCCGGCGACATCGCCGTTATCGGCGGGGGTATCATCCCCGAACAGGATTTCCAGATGCTCTACGACGCAGGCATTCAGGCGATTTTCACTCCTGGCGCATCGCTTGATTCCGTGGTGGAATGGATCCGCGACCACGTAAAAAGCCGCCATTGAGCCGGCCGCCGGGGTAAGATGTTTATGGAAACCACAAAAAAAATACGCGCAGGCGATGTCCGCACCGCATCTCGTCTCATCCGTGACCTTGAGGACAGACTGCCCGGCGCCCGCCCTAAACTCAAGAACCTTTTCCTTCACACCGGTAAATCATTCATCATCGGCATCACCGGCTCGCCCGGTGCAGGCAAAAGCACACTGACCGACGCACTGGTGCATGAATTCAGGCGTCGCGCGAGAACCGTAGGCGTGCTCGCCGTCGATCCGAGCAGCCCCTTCACCGGCGGCGCCATTTTGGGCGACCGCATCCGTATGCTGCGGCATGCAGAAGATGAGGGCGTGTTTGTGCGCTCGCTGGCCACCCGCGGCGCCCTGGGCGGCCTATCACAGGTGGCGGGCGACGCCATCCATGTGATGGAAGCCATGGGCAAGGATGTCATCATCGTGGAAACCGTCGGCATCGGCCAGCAGGAACTGGACATCATCAATCATGCCCACAGCGTGGTCGTCGTTTTAGTGCCAGGCATGGGCGATGACATCCAGGCGATGAAAGCGGGTATCATGGAAATTGCCGATGTTTTTGCCGTTAATAAAGCCGACCGGCCCGGCGCGAGGCAACTGCAAACGGAGCTTACGGCCCTGCTTAGCACCACGGCCCTCCCCGAAGGAGGCTGGCGGCCGCCGGTCGTGAGTCTGGGCAATCTCTACGAGCCGGCGAGCTTTGCCCAACAAGCATCCGAGCTGGCGCAAAAAATCATGGAGCACCATGATCACCTCATCGTCAGCGGCCGTCTGTCGGGACGCCTGGAAAGAAAAGCCATGATGGAAATCACCGAAGCGCTCAGAGCCAGTATCCTCGAGCCGGTTCTGTCCCGGCTGATGAGTACCGGCGAATTAAAAGAGATGACCGGCCGCGTAGCCAACCGCGAAACCGATCCCTACTCGGAAGCGGAAGCCGTCGCCGCCCGCTTTCTGAAGGTGGAAGGGACAACATGACAAAAGCAGCCACGAAAAAAACACTTACAAAAAAACCGCAAGGGAAAAAACAACACCCGGAGAAAACCGCCCGGCCCGAGGCATTATCACCGCATGGCCTTGTCATCGTTATTACCGGAAACGGCAAGGGCAAAACTACCTCCGCCTTCGGCCAGGCTCTGCGCGCCGCGGGTCACGGCCAAAGGGTTTTCATCATGCAGTTCATGAAAGGCCGCGACTATGGCGAATATAAAACCGTCCGCAAATATCTGCCGCAAATCACCATCCGCCGCTCCGGGCTCGATAGCTTTGTGATGCGTGACAATCCCGCCCAGATTGACATTGAGCTTGCCCGCCGCGGCTTCGAGGCGGTAAAAAAAGCCGCCTCTTCCGGCAAATACGACATGCTCATCCTCGATGAAATAAATGTCGCGGTTGATTTCAAATTAATCCCCGTAGAAGATCTGATTGACTTTATTAAAAACAAGCCGCCGGCGCTTGATCTGGTCCTCACCGGACGCTATGCCCCCAGGGCACTTGTCAAACTGGCTGACACGGTGAGCGAAGTGAAGGAGATCAGGCACCACTACGCGGCCGGCATCAAAGACCGCGCAGGAATCGAGTATTGAACAGTCGCCCGATTTGGCGCTACCACACATTTCGCTTTACCCGAACCAGGCTGCGCCCACTGATGTACTTGCTTGGCATTCCAACGCCGGACGTCAAATGACGCGCGCCGTGAAATCCATGATCTTCCCGTTTCAGCAGGATACTCCACACAGCCGGCATGGCTGAAAAAATAACATTTTTACCATACCGGGCATATCCGGGCTGATTAACCGGTTATGACCCGGCCGATGCCGCAGCCTAAAATCACCTTGACACGGCAGTCGCCCATCCCTATATTCCCGCCAGTAAAATACTCCCGGAAGCTCTTATAAGCGGGGAAAAAGGATGTCACCATGGTGCGGGCCTTTTTACGTCTTGTCGTTATTTTGATGGAGGCAACTTCAAAGGGTACGGGGATTGGGGAAAACGGGCGGCCGCTTGTGTGGAATTTCGTGAAGATCACACCTGTGGCATTACTCATGGCGATCCTGCCTTATATGACATGTCCCCAAAGTGCGCTCGCAGACAATGTACCCGGCGCCCAGGTAGTCCTGGACAATGAACCGGTATTGACTATTCATGCGGGAGCTTTTTCCTTTTCGGTCCCGGAAAGGGCCAAAGTAATCTCTGCGCGCATCGCCTCCGTGGCGCGAACTTCTAATCTGTCCGCCGAGCGCATCTCCGTATATCACGGCGAAACACAAAGCACGATCGCACTGGATGACCTTCTTTTGATGACTGTGACGGACGATGACGCGTCTGCGGCGAAAATGCCGCGCGAGGAACTCGCCGCTAAAAACAAAGAAAAGATCATCAAGGCGATCACCGATTACCGCGAACGCCACAGCTTCCGTGGATTCCTCACCGGCATATTGAAGACGCTGGGTGCAACGCTTACGCTGGTGATTTTGCTCATCGTGCTGGTGCGGCTTTTCCCCCGTCTGGAAAACAAGGTGGCATCCCTGAAAGGAACCGTCATACGCACGGTACGCTTTCAATCGATCGAAATCCTGACCAAGGAGAGGCTGGCCGGCCTGCTGATTACGCTGGCCCGCCTGTTGCGCAATGTCCTGGTGCTGATACTCCTTTACGTATATATTTCCCTGGTACTTGGTTTCTTCACATGCACTCAGGGAGTCTCGGAGCGCCTGTTCGGGTATATCGCAACACCCGTAATTATGATCTGGCAGGCGGTAAGCTCCTATATCCCCAATATATTTTTCGTGCTGGTCATCACCGTTTGCACCTATTATCTCATCAAATTCACCCGCTTTTTCTTTGTAGAAGTCGAGCGCCGGAATGTGTCTTTGCGGGGGTTTTATCCCGACTGGGCCATGCCCACCTACAAGATCGTCCGTTTTATGATTATCGCCTTTGCCGTGGTCATGGTCTTTCCCTACCTGCCAGGCTCGGATTCACCCGCCTTCAAAGGGGTTTCCGTCTTCCTGGGAGTCCTTTTATCGCTGGGCTCGACATCGGCTGTTGCCAATGTGGTGGCGGGAACGATCATCACTTACATGCGCGGCTTCAGCGTGGGAGATTATATCCGGATTGCCGACACGGAAGGAGAAGTGATTGAGAAAAATCTGCTCGTGACGCGTGTGCGCACGACAAAAAATGTGGATATCACCATCCCGAATTCCGTGGTGCTGGCAAGCCACATCACTAATTACAGCACATCGCACAGCCTCATTCTCCACACCGGCGTGTCAATCGGCTACAATGTCCCCTGGCAGATGGTGCACGAGCTGCTTCTGGCCGCCGCGCGCAAAACAAAAGGGATTTTATCCCAACCTCCACCCTTCGTGCAGCAAAAAGCCTTGAATGACCTGGCGGTCGCCTACGAGATCAATGCCTACATCGAGTCTCCCTCGGGCATGGGAATGATATATTCGGACCTGCACACGAATATCCAGGATACTTTTCATGCAGCGGGCGTGGAGATCATGTCACCGGCAGTTATGGCGCTGCGTGATGGAAACGAGGCGGCACTCCCGCCGGATTATCCGCCCGGCTCTCATGAGCCGCCCCGACAGAGCGGCACGGTTGACGCACAATAAAGACAAGACATGATACGGTTTTTAATTTTTACCTGACAAAGGTCGGCAACTTCCCGTTTGCCAACCTGGTAAGTACTTCAGAGATCGTACTGATCAAGGAAGTTATGCAGCGCCGTCTTCAGCCAGCCAAATGATTCCTCGCTGGTCACAATGAAAAGATACCCGTTGACATTTTTTTCATTGAATTCAAAAATAGTTCTCAGAACAATGGCCAGGCTGTCATCATCGAAAATATTTCCGGAAATGACGCTGCGCCGGGCCTTGTCCACCACAACCCGCGGCGGGGAATAAGTGATGACATCGCCCAGCAGTTCGGCGATCTTTCCGATGCACGCCCCGATAAGAATGTTGCCGACCTCCCGGAATGTTTCCTTGACCAGTTCATTTACCGGGTCTGATTCAAAGTATTCTTCAAATCCATCCAGGAGCGAAAGAATTTTCTTGCCCGCATCCGCCGGAAACACCAGAAAGGCGCTGCCTTTGAATTTGCCCCAGAAATGCTGCTCTACCAGGGAAATATTGTCGTATTCCTTTATTTCAGAGCTCATGTAGGGCGGAAGGTCTGATGACTTGAGCAGCTTGACGTAAGGGACACTGAGAATGACGAATATATCGATGTATTCGCCAAGATCAGAAGCCGCACGACCGAAGGCGATATTCATAATCTCCTGCAAAATATCTGTTTCTTCGGCCGTGATCATTATTTTCCCGGTATCGGTCTGCATAAAGATTATCCGCGCTCCCTGAGCGTCTTTTCCACCTCGTCGATCACGGCGGTGACAGTTTCCCTGGTCGGCGGCTTACGCACCACGGAAAAAGCGCCCAGATCATGGGCCCGGGTAATGGCCTTTATCTGGACGTCCGCAGTCGCGACCACGACGATTGCCCGCTCGTCAATACCGATGATCTCCTGCAGAGCTTCAAAGCCGTTCATCACCGGCATGGTCAAATCCATGAAGGTCAGCTCCGGCCTTACCCGCCCGAAGGCCTCCACACCCGCCCGTCCGTCCGCCGCGTCGAATAATTCATAGCCCCGATCCTTCGGGATGCAACTTTTGAGGATCTTTATGGACACAGGAGAGTCATCAACAATCAAAATTTTTTTAATCATCATCCGCCCGTCTTCCCAACCCTGCACTAAACAGAGCATCCTCTATTTTATAGACGCCATCCCGGTCAGGCAATTGCCTCAATCCGGTTTCGCCCTTTGTTTTTCGCCAGATAAAGTCCCTCATCCGCCTTTTTCAAAAGTATCTCTGCCGTCAAAGTTTCGGTCCCCATCGACGACACCCCCAGGCTGATCGTCAGCTGAATGCGGTCGTACTGGCAGCAGAATGAATAATCGGCAATCATGGCGCGGAACCGCTCCGCGGTGACAAGAGCCGCATCCAAAGGTGTTTCCGGCAGGATACAGCAGAACTCCTCCCCACCGTAGCGGGCCAGAACATCCCCGCAACGGATGGATTTCCCGACAAGCTCGGCAATTGTCTGCAGGACGTAATCACCGCACTGATGGCCGTAGGTGTCATTGACATTCTTGAAATGATCGATATCGAACATAATCAGACTGAGCGGATGACCGTATCTCCTATGGCGGTCCGCCTCTTCACGGAGGCGCTGATCAAAGCCACGCCGGTTATTTATACCGGTCAGCGAGTCGATCATGTTGAGCTCCATAAGCCTGTGCTCGAATTTCACCGCTTCCGTCACGTCCTGCACGGCGATGAACAAATGAGTGATCTCCCCCTGGTCGTTGCGCAGAGGTCCCATCGTGCAACTTTGCTGCATTTGTTTGACGTCGGTGTCCAGCGTACTCACCGGATCGAAAGGGAACAGGTATTGGTGGAGCTTTTGGGAAAAAAAACAAAAATTGACGAACGTGAAAACCGCCTTACAATTGTTTAAAAAGCGGGGGCGGCTGAGATTGGGAAAGACCTCACAGACGTATGATCCGATTATTTGCTCCGGGGCAAGATTCGAGTGCATCTGCATCCAGTGATTCCAGAAGCAAACACGCAACTGTTTGTCGAGAATCACCAAACCGAGGTCCACCATATCAAAAACCTAGTAGAACATATGAGGCTCAATGCCCTGAAGGTTCCTTGTACGGGTGGATGACGGCATGGATTTATCTCTCACCTGTCAAGCATATTTTTTCAACAAACCCATAATATATGAAATTCAAGCTCCTTGCAAGCCGGCGTGCAATGGTTTTATTTGGGCGGCATGCGCAGAGCTCCGTCCAGCCTGATACAGCTGCCGTTGAGCATCGGGTTTTCCATGATGTGCATGGCCATGCGCGCAAATTCCTCCGGCTTCCCCAGGCGTCGTGGAAAAGGCACATTGCCTGCCATGACTTCCTTCACTTCCGGCGGCATACCGGACATAAGCGGCGTATCGAAAAGTCCCGGTGCGATTGTGACGACTCTGATGCCGTAATCGGCACACTCGCGGGCGATCGGAAGCGTCATCCCCACAATGCCGCCTTTGGAGGCGCTATACGCGGCCTGGCCTATCTGGCCTTCGAAGGCGGCGATAGAAGCAGTGTTAATGATCACACCTCTTTGCCCATCGCTATCTGCTACATTATCCGACATCTGTTGAACGGCCAGACGAATCACGTTCAGCGTTCCCACCAGATTCACCCGGATCACTTTGTTGAACGACTCAAGCGACAGAGGGCCTTTTCTGCTCTTTATTTTCCCCGCATCCGCCACGCCTGCACAATTAACCACGACGTTCAGTTTTCCGAAAACCTCGATAGTCTTTTTAATGGCATCAATTATATCTTCTTCACTGGCGACATCCGCCCTGGCAAACAAAATGCTCGCCGGATTTTGTGCCGAAACTTTTTCACCCCCGGCCATATCGATATCCACTAGTGTAACTTTCGCGCCGGCGCGGGCAAGCGCAAGCACGGTGGCCTCCCCCAATCCGGACGCTCCCCCCGTAACCAGAGCCACAACTTCCCGATGATTCATCCTCTCCTCCTGATAATCGGCAATTTTTAAAAAAAGTAAACAGGGTTTAACACAAGAAAAAATACAAAACAACCCGATTGTCTCATTCACCCTCACCCGTCGGCCGGGCCGGAAGATAGGAAAAAGCCGTAAAATCACCGTCGTGGCTCAAGCTGATATCGATGGTGGAAGGGCGACCATTAAGATACACCAGAGGCGGCCCGGGCTGCCCGTTTTGGGACAATCGGATAATTTCAATCTTTTGCCCGCCCAGCCCTTGAAGACCCGCCAGATGATGTGTCAGTCGGCTGCGCACAAACGAAGAGGGGTCTGCCTGTGTCTGTGAACTTGCCCGAGGGAGCTCATCTATCCGCCAGAGAGCCCCTTCAAGTGCCTCACGGCTTTCCGAGGCGATGCTATGAACATACAGATGCGTAGCATTCAGGTGAAAGAACACTTTGCAAAAATCAGGAATATGCACAAAACCGCTCCATCCGCCATCGTCTCTTCCGGCTTTGGGAAAGCCGGAAGGAAGGTGGTGAGCGGTATGGGAATTTTCCGGCGCCGTCTCCCAAAAAACAGTCCAGCGTCGCGGTATGAAAGACGCGACGCCGGACATCTTGTGAAAAACTTTATAGGCTGCCTCCTTGCAGGCCCATATCGACCACAAAGCGGCATCCGGAGCAGAGGAACTTTTTACCAGGCTGATTTCATCATCGGTGAGAATTTTCTTCAGAAAGCGCGAATCCGTGCTTTTTCTCAAGTTCATCGGATGCTTTAAATCTACGATGTCGTTTCCGATGAGTGGCAAAATACGTCTCCTCCATATCGGCGATCCGGTTGATAATCTGCTGAGCATAGTCGCGCTGGGCACGCAGGCCCGTCCGGGCTGATTTTACCGGTGTGAGCACTTCCATACTGGCATAAAATTTGTCGCCCCAGGCGGGAATCAGGCCGTAGCGCTGCTGCCGGTCGCCGCGCAGATAAAGGCAAAGCACCTTGCAGTCATCCACTTCCTGGATGAACCTTCCCACACCGTAGGAGACATTCTCACGTTCCACGCGCCCCGTGCGCGACCTTCCCCCTTCGGGAAAAATCATAATCGTATGGCCGTGCCACAGCAGGTAAGTGCAGGAATCGAGTACCTGCTTCATTTTCTCGCGCGAGCCGCCGCGATCCACGGGAATACACTTGGACAGGTAGCACAAAACCGCCAAAAAAGGGTTGCTCTGGAAATTTCTTCTCTCCGGCAGATTCCAGGGCAATTTTTTATAGTTTGTAAAATGCCGGGGAAAGCTGAAGATCACATAGCTTAAAATAAAAGAATCGATCATCGTCAAATGATTGGCGCAGATGAGCCAGGGCCCCCGGTGCGCTGCCATCGCCTCGGCACACTGACGGCGCAATGCGTGTAGATTTCTGACCCGGTAGTGCAAAACATTGGCGATCAGAAAATAGAAAGGCGCAACAAAGACAATGGCCAGCCTCCCCAAAAAATTCTGCAACTGCAGCATAAATACGGATCGCGTATCCATGTTCATTACCCCAGTTTCTGTTTGATGATTGTCACGGCATCGCCGATGGTCCGGATTTTATCCGCCTCATCATCGTCAACGCTGATACCGAAAACGTCCTCACATTTGATGATGACATCCACCAGACGCGCGGAATTGACTTTCAGGTCATTGAGAATGTGCGTGTCCAGCGTCGCCGTCTCCAGCAGGGAGGGGTCTTTCGTATAGGCCTTTAAAATGTTCACCATCTCGTCAAAAATTTTTTTCTCATCCATTTTTCCACTCCTTGATAATTATTTTTCTTCCCACTTTTTAAATATGATACAGCTGTTGACATCCCCGAAACCGAAACCGGCTTTGGCCAGATATTTCAGTTCAGGGAACTCCATGCATTTTTGAGGGATTTTAGGCGCGAACTCAGCAATGTCCGGATGCACATCCTCGCTGTTGATGGACGGGTGCAAAAATCCCCTGTAGACCTGCAGGACCGATGCCACACACTCCACGGCCCCGGCCGCGCCCAGGCAGTGCCCGACCATGGACTTTGTCGAGTTGATATATGGGAAATTTTCCGGCGTGCGCTCAAGGGCCGCGGCCCAGCTTCTCACTTCGTGCGGATCTGCATAAGTCGCGGTCAGGTGCCCGTTGATGGCGTCAACTTCAGACAGCCTGATGCCCGCGTCAGCAACCGCTCCCCTGATACATTTTTGCACGCCCACCGGATTGGGCGCGGTCATGGAACCGCCCATCCGCTGCCCGCCGCAGTTGACGAATCCGCCGACGATTTCCGCGTAAATTCTCGCACCGCGCGCCAGTGCCGTTTCCAGCTCCTCCAGGAGCAGCATCGCGCCGCCGGAACCGGGCACAAACCCGCAGGCGCTTGCCGACATCGGCCGCGAACCTGCCGCCGGATTGTCGTTGAATTTGCGTGCGATGACGCGCATCGCGTCGAACCCGCCCCAAATATAGGGCGACGCGCCCTCGGAACCGCCGGCGACCATCCGTTTGGCCAGCCCCGCACGGATGCGCCACAGGGCGTCAATCACCGCCTCATTCCCCGTGCTGCACGCTGACGAATTGGAAGTCACCTGGTTACCGGCACCGATCAGCCCGCCGATGCGTGCGCTCGTCCCGCTGTTCATCACCTGTTCGACAACGCGGCTGCCCAGACGACGGACACGCCCTTCGTTGATCATCGGAACAACACTGAGCGCTATTGTATCCATACCCCCGATGCCGGAGCCTGCTATTACGCCCGTATCCCAGTCCACTGTCTCATCATTCCCGTCGGGAAGTTCAAAGCCTGCATCGCGCCAGGCGTCAACGGCCGAAACGGACGCGTAGCCGATATTGTCGTTGAACGACAATAATTTCTCCCGGTCGAAGTAACTTTTACGGATTTCATCGAAGTTTTCCGGAATTCCGGCAATCTGACAGCTGAACTTCAGCTCTTCAAGTTGCGGTATATGGCGAATGCCGGATCTTCCCTCCCTGAGTGCCTGCTCGAAATTTGCCAGACCATGCGCGTTGGGCGCAGCAACCCCCATCCCTGTAACGACCACTCTTTTCCTCATGCTTCCACTCCCATTCCTGCTAATTGCCCCACACACACCACTTCAGAATTTTCCCTTTCCATCTGAACATCCACTTTGAGCGCCCCTTTGCGCATATAAATTTTCCTGCCTCTGACAATCACTCTCTCGCCCGGCAACACGATGCCTCTGAATTCGACACCGTCCGCCAGTGAAAAAAGAGCAAGCGGACTTTTCATTTCAACGGGACGGACGTTTATTTGGCAGGACAGCAGGTACAGGCCGTAGGCCACCACGCCGATCTGCGCCATGCACTCGACAAGAATCACGCCCGGTGTCACCGGCCGGCCGGGAAAATGCCCCGGATAAAACACTTCGTCTTCGCGAAAACGATACGTGCCGCAGATTTCCTCCTCATTCAGAGAAAGAATCTCATCGATGAAACGAAACGGCCACTGCTGGGGAACCAGAGAGAGCACTTCGGCGATAATGCTTTCATCAGCCGCCATAGAGCCCTCCGTTGACATGAATGACCGTACCGTTTATGTAGCTGCCTTTAGTCGCCAGGAAGGAAACAACTTCGGCTATTTCCTCCGGCTGCCCGATGCGCCCCAGCGGGATATTGGCCATGATCCGGTCTTTGACCTCCGCCGGCAGAGCATCAGTCATATCCGTTTCGATAAAGCCGGGCGCCACGGAGTTCACTAAAATATGGCGACCCGCCATTTCCTGGGCCAGGGATTTCGTAAACGCATCCAGTGCCGCCTTCTCCATTGTGTAGGCGATCTGCCCGGGATTGCCTGTATGTCCGACTACGCTGGAGATATTGATGATCCTTCCCGATGAGCCGCGCATCATGAACTGGCGCAAAATGCGCTTGGTCAGGTACCAGGCACCGCGCGACATCGCACGCTGCCCGTCGAACTGCTCCACTTTCATGGAAATGATGTCGGCATTGACCGACTGGCCGGCATTGTTGACCAGAACATCCACGGTGCGGACCGCCTCTTTGATTTCGCCGATCATCCGGTCAATCTCATCAATTGCGGCAAGGTCCGCCTGCAGCAGGAAACCGCCGGAAATTTCACCAAGCAGTGCTTGCGCTTTTTCCGCGCTTTTGCGGTAGTGGATCCCGACATGAAAACCCGCCGCCGCCAGTGCCCGGACGCACGCGGCACCGATGCCGGTGGCACCGCCGGTAACAATAGCTACTTTTTTGTCCATTATGCAGCTGCCTCCACTTTCAACATGATATGTGCCCAAGACAGGCCCGCGCCGACAATCGACATGGCGATCCGGTCACCCCGGCGCAGCTGTTCCCAACGGGATGAGAGGATGGAGGGGGCCCCGACGCAGCCGACGTTTCCGAACTGATCCACGTTATACCAGCAGTTTTCCAGAGGGATCCCCGTTCGTTCGCAAACCGTTTTGAGCATGCTTAAATTGGCCTGATGACCGATAAACAAAAAGCGATCCGCACCGGAAGCAAAATCCCTCTGCAGCTTCCTCACACCCTCCGTGGTGGTGCGGATGGCAAACCCCTGCACCGCGTGTCCGTCCTGATAAAACCGCCACGCATGATTGATACCGACCTTTTCCCAAGCCGAAGGACGCGAATCGTAACAGCAGCCGCAAAACACCGCATGTGACGGAACCTTGGTGGAAACAACCGCCGCGGCGCTGCCGTCACCGAAGAGCACGGCAGCGGACCGGTCGGCATAATTCACCGATTTGGTGAGAGACTCCGAATCCACCACCAGCACATACGGCGGCAGGGTTTCCGGATTCATCTTGGAAAGAAAATTGATCTGCATCCCGAATGAGCTGCATGCGGAATTCATGTCCAGACAGGGGACTTCAATGTCGAGTTCGGCGGCCACTGCAGATGACTCGGCAGGAGCGATATTGTCCGGCGAGGAACTGCCCGCGACGACCATGCCGATGTCCTCTTTTTTCAATCCGGCGCGCTCCAGCGCCTGGCGGGCGGCCAGTGCCGCCATCTGAGCATTTTTATACTGCCTGGCTTCGTAGGCGGCCCGGAAATCCGCGTTTTTCGTCTTTCTGATGTAGTCCAGATCCAGAACCGTACGCCGGTTCCTTATTCCCACCCGCTCCTCGATCCACTCGTGCGAAGTGCCGATATCCAGATCAACCAGAAACTGATTCGAGATAATATTACCGGGGTGAAAATGCCCCATGCCGTGAAGATACAGCATGCTTAAACGACCTCCCGGCCGATAATCATGTCCTGGACCTCGCGCACACCTTCGTAAATATCGATAATATGTGCGTCGCGTGCCAGTTTGGATATCTCGTAGTCCGTGGTAAAGCCGTAACCTCCATGCAGATGCAGACCCTCTGTAGTGCAGAAAAGCGCCGCCTCCGCGCAGGTGTTTTTAGCGAGCGACGCATAGATGCCCGCATCCTTGGCCTTTTCCTGAATTTTGCAACCGGCTTTAATCAAGGACAGCTCCGCCAGCTCCACCTTTTTCCACATTTTGACAATCATGTCCCTCGCCACGGGAAGATCGCAGATGCGCTGGCCGAACTGTTTACGCTCGCTTGTGTATTCGATGGTGATATCCAGAGCGCGCCGCGCCAGTCCCAGACCGATGGCGGCTACCATGGGACGGGCATAATCCAGAACGTCGATGATGTATTTAAAGCCGAAACGCCTGTCGCCGATGATCTGGTCGGGTTGGATGATGACATCTTCAAACGTGACACTCGCGGTGTTGGACAGTCTCTGCCCGAGCTTATCCTCCGGTTTGCCGATAATGATTCTGCCGCCTGTCGGAACAGTTATTTCCCGCGTGCCGCCGCCCACATCGGGCAACTCCCGAGAGGTGACCTCCTCGACCGGAACCACGACGCAGGCCATGAAATTGCTGGTGGGCTTTCCGACCTTGCAAAGCACAGTGAACTGAGACGCATAAGAGGCGTTGGTGATAAAGCACTTCGAACCGTTCAGCACATATGTGCCGTCGTCCTGTTTGGCGATGAAGCTGGTCATCAGGGAATTGTCGGAACCGGCTCCCGGCTCGGTAAGGCAAAAGGAAGCCAGCAGGGGCTTCTCCACGAAGGGCCTTAAAAATCTTTCCTTCTGCTCATCCGTGCCGCGCTGGCTGATGACCACGTTGGCCAGGTCATTGCACATCGCGGAAGTGGAGATGCCCGTGTCGCCGTAGGAGAGCTCCTGGATAATCAGAGCCGAGGAGAAAATGTCGATCTCAAAACCCTTGACCGACTCCGGGATGCACAGGTTCATCATCCCCATGTCCCACAATTTGTTTATGACCTGCCAGGGGAACTTATGTTCTTTTTCCATCTCCAGAATGCGGGGAGCAATTTCATTTTTAACAAGCTTGCGCACTGTTTCCACATACAGCAGCTGATTTTCAGTGAAACCAAGATCCATGATATTCCATCCTTATGGTGATTTGATTTGTGTTTATTCTCCGGCGGCAAAGATTCTTTCAGCCGCGGAGAGGCTCGTGACGGACTCGCACGCCACACCGATTGTTTTGAAAAAATCGCGCAGCGGTCGTCCCGGACCGATTTCGTAAATTGTTTTGGCCCGCCCTGCCAGCGCCTGCATATTGTCGCGCCAGCGTACCGAATTGGAAAGCTGGCTCACCAGGTTGACGATAACGGCATCCACTGATTCTTCGTGAAAGGAGCCCCGAAAGTTGGATGTCACGCGCGAGGCATTACCCGCATCAAATGAGCTTTTGTATCCGGCAAGTACCGCCTCGAACGGCTCCTCGATTTTTTTCATGAACCGGCTGTGAAAGGGAGCGCTGACGTTTAGTTTGACAAAGCGTACTGATTTGGGCGCCTCAAACAACTCTTTGCAGCGGTTTTCCGCCTCCGTGACAGCGGTTGCCTCACCGCTGATGACGATCTGGTTGGCTGAATTTATATTGGCCACGTCAACCGGCAGTCCGGCGAGCTTCTCGCGCAGTGCCTTCTCGTCTATGCCTTCGGAAATCACGGCCGCCATGAAGCCGACACCGACCGGAACCGCCTCCTGCATCAATTTTCCACGTTCGCGTACAATCTGCACTGTGGCGGCAAAGGGCATCACGCCGGCGGCGACAAGCGCCGTGAATTCGCCCAGGGAATGTCCGCCGAAACACTCTGCCCCAAATCCGTACTCCTGTTGAAGCCCGCGCAGCATGGCCACTTCTGTAGTCACGATGCAGGGCTGAGTGTACTCGGTCAGGTTCAGCCTCTCGTCTTCATTGAAACAGACAGCTGCTACATCAAACCCCAGCGCATCGGACGCTTCGTCAAAAACACTGCGGCAAACAGGTATCCGGTCATAGAAGTCCTTTCCCATCCCCTGTCTTTGCGACCCCTGTCCCGGAAAGACAACGGCCACACCTTCCATACTGCTCATATCCTCCTCCGTAAAACCTAAAAAAGCCATTTGTCATGGCTGCCCGCGTAACAGCACAATCTGTGCCACCTGAAACGCGTTTTACGCTTCGTCGGGACAGCGTAAAATTACAAACTTTTTACATTGGGAACAAATCCCGCCTGCTTCCTTTCTGACTGTTTGCATGTGTATTTTACTTTGCAGTGCGTAGTTTACTTCGCACAAAAGAAACTATGTTTTTGCATGGGAAAGTTGACAACATCATGCCTTTCAGTGCATGAGTGCAGGGTTATTAAATCGAACAACCGGCTCTGTCAAGCTGAAAATCGGCCGGTCGGGCCGGAGATGGTCATGACGATACTGGACAAAGCATTCTATGAGCACCCTACGCTGCAGGTCGCCCGCGATTTGCTGGGGAAAAAGCTGGTGCGCCGGGAGGGTTCGGCGCGGCTTGCCGGGATGATCGTGGAGACGGAGGCTTATTGCGGTAGGCTCGATAGCGCCTGCCATGCGCACCGCGGCATGACCAGGCGCAATGCCGTGATGTTCGGCCAGCCGGGTCACGCTTATGTGTATTTCACTTACGGGATGCATTACCTCGTAAACATTGTGACCGAAGAGGAAGGAAACCCCTGCGCCGTCCTTCTGCGGGCCATTGAACCTCTTGAAGGAATCGAACAAATGCAGCTTAACCGGGGCGGCCGGTCCAAAAACCTGGCGGATGGACCGGCCAAGCTATGCCAGGCACTGGATATCGGCATGCTTTTCAACGGCTGGAATCTCACTTCCGGTGAAAGACTGTGGCTGGAAGAGTACAAAAATATACCCGAACGCGAAGTGTGCCGCACGCCCCGGATCGGTATCGGCTACGCCCAAAAGAAAGACCGGGATGCTCTGTGGCGCTTCTGCATCAAAAGAAGTGGCAGGTGAAAAGAGACACCGCTTTCGCGGCTGTCTATGGTGCCCAAAGCTATCGGGTAATTGAAGGGCAATTAAGATTCTTCATGAATATCAGGTGATATATAAAATCTCGGACACAGGCGGATATCCACCAACCGGATAAACAGATTTTTCAGACAATGACTGAAACACGGCAAGATGAACGTGGCCTGCGACAGATCGTCACAGATTGATGGTATAGTAGCTGTCCTCTTCCTGCTGGTGCTGCCCCCGGTAAAGATCTCCCGTCCAGCCGTCGATGCAGATGAAATCGCCCGCCCTGATGGTCTGGCCCGCCAGCAGGGAATAGCCGTCCGCCTCATAAACCTTCAGTTTGCTTAAGCCCACCACACCGACCTTCCCCAGCTGTGGAATGGTCACGGCTGCATGTGATGTCGCCCCTCCCTTGGCGGTCAGCAGTCCTTCCACCTGCAGCAGAACACCGACGTCATCCGGAACAGTGTCCGGTCGCACCAGGATGAGGGCAGTTTGCGGATCTCGCGCACGGAAATGCCTGATATCATCTTCAGAATATACGGCTCGGCCGCAAAGCGCACCCCCGCTCACGCCGATGCCTGTACCCATGAGGGAGGAGCGCAGCTCGGGCGAGCTTTTGAAGCGGTGCAGTTTTTGTGCTTTGGTCTGATCCATATCGCGTGTCTGCAGCAAAAACAGCTGATCTCTGCGCGGCCCTTCAAAAGTAAATTCGATTTCCTGGTGGTTGAAGCCCTTTTCGTAAATCATGACTTCTGCGATTCTGGCCAGGCCGGCATAGATCTCCGGAAATGTGGCCTCCAGTGAAATGTCCGTATCACGCTGCTCCGCGATCCTCTGTTTTTCGGACACAGGATAGGTCTCAACCAGCCCTGACACGATATCGTCCCCCTGCACACCGAAGATGAAATCACCGTAAATTGTCACATCGGAAGAAAAACTTTTCGGGTCGCGCGTGAAAATTACGCCGGAGCCGGAGTGTTCATGATAGTTGCCGAAAACCATCGCCTGCACGATAACCGCCGTGCCCCACTCGTCCGACAGATGCATCTGGCGTCGGTAAATTTTGGCCTGCTCCGAGTGCCATGATTCAAAAACATGCAAAATGGCCTGCCTGAGCTGGCGTGCGGGATCGTCTGTCAGGGGCAGGCCGCTGTCAAGAATCCCCTTTTTGTAGGCCAGCGCAATTTGCTTCATCAACTCCGGCGGAAAGTTGATCTTTCTTTCCACGCCATGCTTTATTTTGAAGTCATCGATAATAGCGTCGAAAAAGTCGCGGCTCAAGCCCTGAAACATCCCCCAGGTCTGCAGAAAGCGGCGATAGGAATCCCATGCGGCCCAGCGGAATTCCTTTTTCGATGCCAGACTTTCTGCAATGGCGGTGTTGATGCCGACGTTTAAAAATGAACGCATCATACCCGGCAAAGAGATGGTGGCACCGCTGCGCACGGACAGAAGAAGAGGATTTCCCGGATCACCGAATCTGTGGCCGGTCCTTTTTTCCAGAGCCGCTATCTCTCTGTTGATACGCGTAACCAGATCATGAAAAATGTATTTGTAGCTGTTGACCGCCTCAAACCCCCGGAAAACTTCAGTGGTAATGATAAAACCGGGCGGCACGGGAAAACCGAAGGACACCATTTTTTTTAAAAAATAGCCCTTGTTGCCTAAAAGAATCTGATTGTCGAGCCTGCCTTTCTTCGTATAGATGGAGGAAACGGCCAGATCGGGATTATAATCCATCAGCAGATTGAGTATCTTTTTATTGTCCTTGAATTTATCCAGCTCCGCGCCAAGTGTCCTGATCACCGCGTGAATAAAGTTGTCCAGCACCTGCAGGCCGAAGGCCGAAGAAATGACGGAGCGAATGAAATTTTCCGACTCCTGGTAAACCAATTCGTCGAGCACGGACGGAGTTTCTTCGCCTGCCGCGCCTCCACCGGAGGGCGGCAGGATCTGCCGGATAATGACAGGCAGATTGACGCTGTGCACATCAATGTAATATTCACGGATGATATCCTGGATCCCTTTTGAAATAAAACGGAAGATATCCAGATACTGGTCCATGGAAAACGGCTTGATGGGCAGAGCGCTGGTGATATATTTCACTTTGGCCACCAGCCCTTCGGTGGAAATGCCGTCGAGTTCCAGCGCGTTGACATAGTGCCACAGGTAGGCGTGAATTCTGATCAGGGTGCGCCTGGTGATAAAGTGCAGATTCATCGACGTGATCAGCTCCTCGAGCAGCATGCCGCCTAAAATCTCCAGACGCAGCGTGAGGCCGAGCGCATCGAATTTTTCTTCATGGTAGGTGCCATACATCGACGGTATCCCCGCCGCGATGTGCCTTTTATGGTAGATATTTTCAAAGGCCCTGGTTTTCCTGCCCGAAAGAATCCGGGCCTTGAGGGCGCTCAAAAACTTCATAATAATCGTGAGGCTCTGATGATATTTTTTTTCTCCCAGTGAGCGGCGCAGCGCGGCAATATCCGCTGCGGTAAAAGCGTTGTCCGCTTCCAGGTCTTTGAGCAAATCGAAATACTGGGGGAAATATTTTTTGTGAATGAGCTGATAGGTTCTGATCATCAGGCTGGCGCGTTCACGGTCCAACTCAGTGACACCCGCGACAGAAGAGACTTCTTCACTTATTTTCGCCGCGTCCCACTCCAGAAACTTCCGCGGATCATGGCCTGTGCGGGGGAAAAGGGAAACAAAGACTTTGTGCATGCCGTCGAAATATCTGCCCGTATTTTCCACCTGGTCGAACACTTCCTCCGGTATGTGGCGCAGGAGCTGTTTTTTGTCACCGGAAAACCAGTAGCGAAAAATATCCTCGGCGAACTCGACCAGCAGGCTGTTACTTTCCACATGGGACTGTTTGCGGAAAAAATTGATCAGCAGATCGTTGCGCGCCGAGAGCTCATCGATGCGCGTGGTGATGTCGCGAAGTTCACCCTCCGCGCCGATCTCGCTGAAATAAACTGGAAACAGACGCGCCAGCTGTTTGACCAGATTATAGGCCGGCCCGATGTCCGCATTGAGCAAGCGTGAGATATCGCGCTGGATCAGGTCGGTATCGCGGATAAAAACTCCGCCGATTTTCAAATTGATAATGAGGGCGGAGATGAGTTTTTTTGTCCAGCGCGGTTTCATGGCGATAATTTCCAGCCAGGCCCGGATGGTGCGGATATGCTCGGGGTTCACCTGCACCTGCCAGTTTGTCGTTGCCCCCTGTATTTCCGGGTATTCAAAGCCGTAGGCGATCAGTTCGTCGATAAACGTCTCCACCAGCGGATGGGCGTTGTGTGCAAATATCTCTCTGGCCGCCGTGACGATACAGTCGATATTCGCCGCCCGGAACTGATCCTGGGAGACGTTTTTTTTGAGAAACACAAACAGCTTGCGGACAAAATCACTCAGGTCCTCTTTCTTTTCCTCCTGGAAAACCAGTTTCAACGCGTGATTAATTTCGCGCATCGCCCGGACATGGATGTCCCGGAGTCCCGGTACGGACATCATGTAGATCAGAAAATCCAGCTTCACCAGATGATGCCCCCGGTAGGCTTCAGCTTTTTCAAGCTCATCGGCCACGACCAGATAGCCGTCAAGGATCTGGAAGAAGTCCGGCAGATCCAGATATGCGCCAAACGCGGAACCCGACTGAGGGCTTCCCGTCGATTGGAGTTCCTCAAGGCTACGCATCAGCTCGTGAAAATGCTGATGGCCCAACTGTTTGACCAGCCCCTGATAAATACTGTCGTCGGGCGTGGCGTCCGGCCGGTTATCGGCGACCTGCCAGACGGCCGGGTCCGGCTGGCTCAACCAGAAGGAATAGGTGGCGCGAAACATCTTGAAAATCAGTATCCCGAACCCCGGCCCGGTAATCTGTAAGCCCTTATCCGTTACCGACCTGATGATTCTTTTCAGGTAGGCGGAACATTTTTTAAACACAGGCGACTCATCACGGGCAAGCTCGAGAAAATCATCGACGAGTCCCGGCAGTACGGAAAGATTTCTCTCCAGAAATTCATTGCTTTGCGTAATGATCGCGTCGGCATAGTCAAAAAGATAATGAATCGCGCTGTCTTTGACATCCTCGGTGGCGGCCGATTTTAGAATATCGAAATAAATCGTCAGCAGGATGGATATGGCGGTCAAACCCTCGGGATGCTTGTTATAGATATAGAAATTTCCAATCGAAATCGACTTGAGCTCGTCAAGGACAAAGTCCCAGTTTATATAGGGGTGATTGAGTTCTGTAAGCAGCTCACGGGTTTTTTTGTGAAATCCGTAGTGATCGCCCGCAATCTGTAAAAGCGGCGCGTATGCGGGCGGGATCTCCACTTCGACCGCTGTCCTCTCCAGATTGACTTTCAGGGCCGTAGAGACCCAGCGGTTCTTTTTTCCCGGAAGCTTTGAGTTTGACGTCATAAGACATTGTCCTTCTTTAGAAAACTAATCAGAATTCAAACCGGATTTCAAGGCGCAAATTCCTTTTGACAACCGGACAAAGGGCTGTCACGGCACCACAAAAAGGAGAGTTTGCCCCAATTTGATCAAATAACAAAAAACTTCATATTCATCATCGCGGCCACGCCGCCTATTGCCGCTGCTACCCCGAATGCCCTGCTCCTGCCGGGGGAAGCTGAATCGGTCATAGGAAACAAGCCGTGGCTGCCGGGCGGTTGAGGCCGGCTTACCGTTCAACCCAGCGTGTAGCGGTTCATTATTTTCAATTTTCCGATGATGAATTGACGAACCATTTCCGCTGTTTCCTCCACGGAAAGATTTTTGAATGCATCGTAGGGGATTTCTTCAAAGATTTTGATGTAGATTTTCTGTATACCGGTAAATTTCATACTGTACTTGGGCAAAGCCTTGTTCGTGCCGCTTACGACAACGGGCAAAATAGGCACCTTCTTTTCCAGCGCCAGCTGAAATGCCCCCGGCTTGAAGGCTTTCACCTCACCGTCGGGCGATCTGGTTCCCTCGGGGAACATAAAAACCGAGCTCCCCTCATCCAGGTGAACCTCGCAGGCCCTGAGCATCTGCTCCACGCTTTTTCTGTCGCCGCGCTTGAGGCGGATATAGCGGTTGAGCGTCATATTCCATCCGATCAGCGGCACACGGAACATTTCCACTTTAGAAACCCACTTGAAATGAAAAAAGAGGCGAAAGGCCACCAGTATGTCCAGCTGTGATTGATGATTGGAGACGACCATATATGTCGCGTCTTTGCGGACATTCTCGCGCCCCTCAATGCGTATCCGCCACGGCGGCATCAGCAATGTATAAATGGAAGCCCAAAAGCAGGTGAACAGATGCAACAGGCGCAGGCGGCGGTCAAACGGATAGGTGACCACACGTATAATCACTGCAATCAAATAAAGGGGGATGGAGGTGATTGAAACAAACACGAGAAATATAGCGCTTACCAGTCGACCGAGCATTTCCAAACCAGTTTCTTGTTTTTTATAAATATCGGGATGGAGTATAGGAAGAAGGCCGCCATCTGTCAATACAATTGACGGATCGAATTGCCTCAAATAAAATGTTACCGAAGGGTGTCATAAAAAGTATACGTTGACTCATAAATCAATGTTACCGAGGAACGGTTCGGAAACGGAGGTATATTTATGAGTCCCCAGGC
>Ga0255347_1000672_pt1 | contig 60286 bp, 57 predicted proteins | sample wastewater_treat_2_FD_192479 | JGI IMG/M metagenome (GOLD analysis project Ga0255347, IMG submission 192479) | Wastewater microbial communities from Lulu Island WWTP, Vancouver, Canada - plant24 | ecosystem: Engineered > WWTP > Wastewater > Unclassified | place: Canada: Vancouver, British...
AATTTTTTTATTTTAAAATATAAAATAAAGCCTCCTCTTAACAAAGCGATAACCAAAGCTAAGAGGAGGCGAATATTTATTTGAGCCGAGGTAATTACTAAAGGGCTACATTCAATAATTTCAAAATGTAAGAACGAATTTTTTTAAAGAATAAAAAAGGTTCTGTTGTTCCTTTATTTTCGCACTCACATTTAAATTCAACCTTTGCATAATCAGGACAGCATGGAACTTTTACCTCTTGAGATTCAGGATAGAATTTACAATTCTCATTCTTGGGTACTACCTTGTAGGTTGCAGGACAAGGAAGTTTACAATCTGTATCAAATACACCATTTGCATTAGGTGAGCCAGATGTAACAATTTTACCAGCTAAATCATAGATGTAAATTGTAGTTCCTTTAACACAATTTCCAGGTATAGTTACAACTATCTTTCCATACTTTACTTCCTCGCACTCACATTTAAATTCAACCTTTGCATAATCAGGACAGCATGGAACTTTTACTTCTTGAGATTCAGGATAGAATTTACAATTCTCATTCTTGGGTACTACTTTGTAGGTTGCAGGACAAGGAAGTTTACAATCTGTATCAAATACACCATTTGCATTAGGTGAGCCAGATGTAACAATTTTACCAGCTAAATCATAGATGTAAATTGTAGTCCCTTTAACACAATTTCCAGGTATAGTTACAACTATCTTTCCATACTTTACTTCCTCGCACTCACATTTAAATTCAACCTTTGCAACATCAGGACAGCATGGAACTTTTACTTCTTGAGATTCAGGATAGAATTTACAATTCTCATTCTTGGGTACTACTTTGTAGGTTGCAGGACAAGGAAGTTTACAATCTGTATCAAATATACCATTTGCATTAGGTTCACCTCTTGCAACAATATTTCCCTTCATATCATAGATTATGATCGTGGTTCCTTTAATGCAGTTTACAGGTACTGTTACACTTATTCTCCCGTAACATTCACACTTAAATTCAATTCTTGCATAATCAGGGCAACAATTCTTTAATTCAACTTTTTGAGATTCTGGAGAGAACTTACAGTTTTTATTTATTGGTTTAACTAAGTAAACTCCAGGGCAGGGAAGAGTGCACCCAGTAGTGAATACATTATTTGTTGGCTCTTTTATTGTAGTAATAAGTCTTCCATTGGCATCGTATATCTCTATGACTGTTTCTTTCATACAATTATCTGGAATAATTACATCAATTCTCCCCTTCTTTACTTGTTCCTCGCACTCACATTTAAACGCAACTTCTTGATATTCAGGACAGCATTTATTTATTCTTACTTCATGAGCAGGGGGGCTAAACTTGCACTTATCATTTACTGGAACAACTTTGTATGGACCACCAGGACAGAGGAGAGTGCATCCAGTATCAAATACGCCATCGCTATTTGCTTCTCCAGACCATACTTCAATTCCATCTTTGTCATAAATGATTACCTTTGTTCCAGCTAAGCACTCCTTAGACATTTTAACAATTATTCTACCATTCTTACCTAAACATTTACATTTAAATCCCAGTTCTACTTTGTTTCCAGCTATGACATTAGCTATATGTGATGGTGGAACTATATCACTACACATATTTGAAAAATCATCAGGAACAACCTTGTATTGACCAGGTTCTATATTAAAACATGTATCAATCTTTCCAGTAGAATCAGTGATACCAGTCCATATGAGTGTGCCATCACTTGTTCTAAAAATATTTATCTTAACTCCTGAAACTGGGACTAATGCAGTTGCTTGATCACAATAAACTTTTGCAATAATTCCACCCTTCTTTACTTCTTCCTCGCATTCACATTTAAATTCAACCTTTGCATAATCTGGACAGCAAGGCACTCTTACCTCAGCTGATTCAGGACTAAACTTACATCTTTCATTCTTGGGTACTACCTTGTAAGTTGCAGGACATTTAAGTATGCAGGGATTTTCACCTGTATCAAATACACCCTGATTATTTGCAGCACCATGCCATACTTCTACACCATCCATACTATAGATATATACAGTTGTGCCTTCTAAGCACTCCTTAGGCATAGAAACAATGATTCTTCCGCCTTCTTTTTCACAACAATCAGGATATTTTTCGGGTGTAGCCTTCCAATTAACAATTTTACCACTTTCATCTAAACAAAGCTCAACACACCAATATTTATTGTTTGGAAATTTTTTAATGTAATCTTCAATAACTAAGTTAAAGTTAATATCATGCAAATCAGCGGGTATTTGCAAATCTATCGGATCTATACTATCACAACCTTTATCAAAAACAATAATCCAATAGTTAGCATCAGCAGGTTCTGCCTTTAATATACATCCACATATCCATTCACAGCTTTCTCCACAGCATGGTTTTCTGTCTGGATATGCCCACCATTCTGAAACAACATTATTAGATGGATTAAACACTACCGATATACAGCCTAACCCATTTGGTACAGGATGTTCAAATTGGTTATAGTAATCAAGTACATTTATACCGAGATTTCTATCTAACAAATCAGCTGGGAAATTAAGAACATGAGTAAATATTGGATCGCCAGATTCACAATTTTCTTTAATGTTTACCTGATAGTAGCCATTATTATCAGGCTGAATTGTCATTCGAACAAGACAAGCACAAATTTTCTTTACTTCTTCTTCGCAATCACATTTAAACGCAACCTTTGCAACATCAGGACAGCATGGAACTTTTACTTCTTGAGATTCAGGATAGAATTTACAATTCTCATTCTTGGGTACTACCTTGTAGGTTGCAGGACAAGGAAGTTTACAATCTGTATCAAATATACCATTTAAATTTGGTGAACCTAATGCGACAAGATTGCCAGCTGCATCATAAATGTTAATTGTAGTGCCCTTGATACAATTTGTAGACACATTAATAACAATTCTTCCTTTAATTCTTTCTGGACATGGGAAAATTAATTCTGCTATCATCCTATCAGCATACCAGTTTATCTCTTTTGCATTTAATTCTTCTCCAGTTACTCTTAAAGGAATCAAGGTTCTACCATTATCAATAAATGGAACTACATTTGGATTATACGGGTCTATCTGCTTAGAAACTCCATTAACTTTGTACATTTTATTACCAATCTGAAATTCAATCTTTTTACCCTCTTTTGTTATTATTGTAACAATTTTGTTTGTTCCATCCCAAAAGATTTCTCCACCAACTTCTTCAATAACATGCCTTATGATTAAGAAAGTTCTATCCCATCTTAAAATTGGTGCAGTGAGCATTGGACCTTTTTGTTCACCATTTACCCAGTAATAGATATTACCAATCTTGAATTGTAAATTTAATTCACATTCATCTTCCGGTGGTTCAGACGAACAGGTTGGAATTGCACAAGCTTCTATTGACCTTGCAGTCTCCACATTCTTTTCATCCAATGCCCTTACGTAATAACAATACTTAACTCCTTCTTTAAGTCCTTTTGTATCTTTGTAGGTAGTTTCTTTGATTGGAAAATCAGTTAGAGGCATACTTTCTTCATTTCCTTCACCTTCACCACGATAAATGTAATACCATACTGCTCCTTCTACTTTTTCCCACTCAAGAAGATTATATCCACATTCACCAGAAGCTTTAAGAATAAAAGTGGACAAACCTTGAACACTTAAAGTGAGATTTGATAATAAAAGAGCAGTAATGATAAGAAACGAAAAAAACTTGTTAATTCCTTTCATACATCCCTCCTTTTAAAAAGTTTATTTAATAAAAGTTTGATGCTTTTAGTAAATATTAAAATTAAAATATCTGGTTCAACTTAAATTAAAATATTATTTTTCATTAGAATTTTTCTAAACTACAGCATTGGTAGATTAATTCAAAAGAAAAAATATAATTTAAAATGAAGTTAAGTTTTAATTATATGAGCGATGTTTTTATCATTTGAAAGACGTAAGACAGCATTGATGATTAGAGAATCAATATTAATTTTTACTAAATTGGTATATAACAGGAAAATATATTGTGCCGATAGAAAGGATTTGTTTTAAGTAAGCGTGCTTATTCAGAAATTTAAAGAGGTTTTATATTCCGTTCTTCCAATCACTATCATAGTATTGGTTTTAAACTTTACTCTTACGCCAATGGAAGCAGAATTGATCATAAGATTTATTATTAGTTCAGTATTGGTTATTTTTGGGTTAACTCTTTTTTTAGTTGGAGTAGATATCAGCATCATACCAATTGGTAATTCAATAGGTTCAACTATAATAAAGTCAAATAAAATATGGATAATTGTTATAATTGGATTAATCATTGGTTTTTTTATATCATTTGCTGAGCCAAATCTTCAGATTTTTGCCAAGCAGATAGAATTAGTTACATCGGGTATAATTTCAAAAAGCAACGTTGTAATGATTGTATCATTAGGAATAGCATCAATGTTTTGTGTAGGACTTATTAGGATCATTTATAACTTTCCATTTCGCAAGTTATTATTAATTACTTATGGTATTATATTTATTATTGCGTTATTTACATCACCAGAATTTTTAGCAATATCTTTTGATGCTTCAGCATCAACAACTGGAGTTTTAGTGATTCCAATTATTTTAGCTTTTGCAACGGGAGTTTCGAAATTAAAAAAAGATAGCAAAGCCTCTGAAAAAGATAGTTTTGGCTTGGTTGCTATAGCTTCTACAGGCGCAATTATGTCAGTTATGATAATGAGTATCATATCAAAAACTAATAAAGTTACCGGAACTCTTAATAATATTGAATTAGTATCAACACCAACATCAATAATAGGACCGTTTATTCAAAAGTTACCAGCCATAATCGGGGAAGTTATTGTTGCCATAACTCCTATCATAGTTATATTTCTTATATTTCAGAAATTTTCGCTTAAATTATCAAGATCAGCTGTTAGAAAGATTTTATTTGGTTTGTTGTTCACTTTTGTTGGATTAACAATGTTTTTATTAGGAGTAAATGCAAGCTTTATCATGGTGGGAAATATAGTTGGATATAAGCTGGCTTCCATTAACAACCATATGTATGTTATTCTATTAGGATTTATATTGGGTATGGTTACTATACTTGCTGAACCTACTGTTAATGTGCTAACTCACCAAATTGAAGATGTTACGAGTGGATCTGTAAAAAGAAAAGATGTAATGATTGCATTGGCTTTAGGAGAAGCTTTAGCAGTTACATTATCTATAGTAAGAATTTTAATTCCAGAAATACAATTATGGTGTTATCTGCTTCCTGGTTATATTATTGCAATAGTTATGTCTTACTTTGTTCCTGAACTATTTGTGGGAATTGCATTTGACTCAGGTCAAGTTGTATCTGGACCAATGACTGTTACATTTATCTTGGCATTTACACAAGGAGCTGCCGAAGCGATAGAATCTGCAAATGTTTTAGTGGATGGATTTGGAGTTGTTGCAACTATTGCAATGACTCCATTAATTGTGACTCTAATCTTAGGTTTTATTTTTAAATTAAAATCCAAAAAAGGAGGCATAAATAATTTTGAATAAAAACTCTGAAGAATTTGAATTAGAGTTAGTATGTGTGATTGTAAACTTTGGATTGGGTAGTAGATTGGTAAAAACTGCTAAGCGACATGGTATTTCTGGAGGAATAATAGTCTTCGGAAAAGGAACCGCTAGGAGTCATCATGTTTTGGATTTAATGGGACTCTCTGATATAAGAAAAGAGGTTGTCTTTTTAATAACTGATAAAACAACTGCCCATAAAGCTTTAGAAGATATTAATAGAGAATTTGAGCTATATAAGCCAAATCACGGAATAGCTTTTACGACTTCCATTTGTAATATTTTTGGGAAAAAGAATATTAGATGTGAAAATAATATAAGTGTGAGAGGTAAGGATAATATTATGTATCATTTAATTACAATAATAGTGGATAAAGGTAAAGCTGAAGAAGTTATCGATGCAGCAACCAAAGCGGGTTCAAAAGGTGGCACCATAATTAATGGTAGGTGGTCAGGAATTAGCGAAACTACCAAGTTTTTCTCAATGGAAATTGAACCAGAGAAAGAGTTGGTCATTATTTTATCGGAATCTGAAATGACTGATTCAATTGTTTTATCTATAAGAGAAAAATTAAGAATTGATGAACCAGGAAATGGTATTATTTATATTCAAGAAGTAATTAAAACTTACCCTGACATCTCTATTTAACATCTCTTTGTATTTCTGCCACAATAATGCATGAAAATAATAACTTCAATCTTTTTCTTGTGCCTCTTATGTAATCTTGTATAACTGAACAATCTATTTTTAATCTTATAATTTTGGAGTTATTATTTTTGGAGGAAGAATTAGGTTATGTTTCACAGATATGTTTGGATATTCAAGAAGATTTTCAGAGAGATTAAAAGTGATGAATGATTCTGGAAAATTATAAAAACAATGAAAATACCGTACACTATAATTATTTTAGCTCCATTTTAAATCAACAGATTTAATGAAATCCAAAAAATATACTTTCTATCCATTTTGTCTAATCGTTCTAATTAATTGGACAGTTTTTTATAAAATTAAGAATATGAATAAGGGAGTAAAAAAAAGATAACAAATTTTTATTGTATTTACTAATACATTAAGAAGATTAGGTTTTAGCATCTTTCTAATTATTATTCTTAGTATAATTCCTTTGGACATATATAAAACTAAAAGATACATTCATTATAAATTTTGTTTCCTTTTAAAAATTGCAAAACAACTTTTAAAATAGTTATTTCTATCTTTGAGTCTAAAATTTGAGAAAACAAATAAATTTTTAATAGATTATTCTTAGTAATACATAAAAGTTGAAATTTGTTGTCTATAAAATATAATATTAAATGTTTTGCCCTGCTTTTGTTATGATTGCTTTTAGCAGATAAAACAAAAGCTTTAAAATTAAATTTAATCCATAGGGAGGTTTTTTAAAAAGTGAGAGCATACGAAGCAGTGTTTATTTTTGATCCTGAGCTTTCAGAAGATTCAGTAGCGCAACTGAAAGAAAGGATTGTTAATACAATCAATTCAAGTGGAAATCTTTTAGGAATAGATATTTGGGGTAAAAGAAAGTTAGCCTACCCAATAAATAAAAAATTAGAGGGTATCTATTATATATTTGAATTTATGGGCGATGCAACTTTACCAAAGGAACTTAAGAGATTAACCACTATTACAGAATCTATAATACGTTCGATGATTGTTGTCAATGAAAAAAAGACAAAATTCGAAGTTAGTAAAGAAGCTACTGAGGTTGGTTCTTCAATAAAAATGAAAGATTCAGAAGAAGAAAAAGAAGATACTTCTGAAATTACTACTTCAAAAGTAGAATTAGAAGATTCTAATGATTTTATAGGATCTGATAGTATAGAAAGCGAAGAAAGCGTAGAAATAATAGAAGAAGATAACCTTAAAGGAGAATAATAAATGCTTAATAAAGTTATGTTAATTGGTAGACTTTGCGCTGATCCAGAAACAAGATTTACCACTTCTGGTTTACAAACTTCGAGCTTTAGAATTGCTGTAGATCGTAAGTTTAAAAGTAGCAATGGAGAGCTCAAACAAGATACTCTTTTTGTAAAGGTTGTTACTTGGGGAAAAGTTGCGAAGAGAGTTAGTGATTTTTTAGGAAAAGGTTCTCTTGTTTATGTTGAGGGCAGATTACAAATTAGAGCAGCTGATTTGAATGGTCAAAAAACATGGTTTACTGAGATTGTTGCGAATACTATCATGTTTTTAGATAAAAAAGCCCCAATAGATTCAATAAAACAGAACGAAATATCAGAAGAATATGAATTTGTGCCAGAAGAAATAGAAGAAATATCTTAATTATTTTTAGGAGGAAAATATGAGTTCAGGAGAAACAAAAACTCAACCAACAAGAAGAAATTTTCTTAAACCGAGAAAAAAAATATGTTGTTTTTGTGCAAATCCCAATTTGAATATGGATTATAAAAATATTGATTTGCTTAAAAGATTTATTAGTGATAAGGGCAAGATCTTGCCGAGAAGAGTTACAGGAGTTTGCGCAAAACATCAAAGGAGAGTTGCTCAGGCAATTAAACGTGCTCGTGAAGTAGCTCTTTTACCTTTTGTAGTTAAATGAATTTAATAACTGTCGTTTTAAAGCAAGATGTAAAAGGTTTAGGTCGAAAAGGTGAATTAGTCAAAGTAAAAGAAGGTTATGCACGCAATTATCTAATTAGGAATGGAATAGCTGAAAAAGTTAATGAATCTTCTAAGAAAGCCATTGAACATGAGAAAAAGATCCAGCTTGAGAAACTTGGACGAAAAGAAGAAGACGCTAAAATCTTAAAAAGAGAATTAGAAGATAGCTATGTTATGATTATATATGAACGAGCGGGTAGAGAGGGAAAGTTGTTTGGTGCTGTCACTCCAGAGATTATAGCTGATAAGTTAAAGAAAGATAAAAATATTGAAGTTGATAAGAGAAAAATAATCATAGATGTTCCAATAAAGTCGGTGGGAGTTCATTCTGTGACAGTTAAACTTTATAAAGGTATTACAGCAAACGTTAAAGTGAACGTAAAGGAAGGGAAAAACCAATAAATCTATGATGAATATAGCCCCACCAAGTAGTTTAGAGGCAGAGCAAGCAATTTTAGGTTCTATGCTTATTGATAGAGATGTGCTTCTCAAGCTTGAAAGTATTTTAAGCCCAGATGATTTTTATGATCAAGGCAATAGGTTAATTTATGAAGTTATGCTTGACCTTTCGAGAAGAGGAATTCCTATTGATATCGTTACTTTATCAAACGAATTAAAGGGAAGAGACCTTGTTGAAAAAGTTGGAGGTATAGATTATATTATTCAACTTGCATCCAATGTTCCAACAACTGCCAATTTTGAATATTATTCAAATATTATTAAAGATAAATCAATTAGAAGAAAACTCATAAAGGTTGGCAATACTATATTAGGTTTTGATTTTAATAGTCAAAAAAGCGCAGAAGAACTACTCGATAAGGCAGAATCTCTTATTTTTGATTTATCTGAATCAAATAGACCTCTTAACTTTTATCATGTTCGAGAACTATTGCCTGATTGCTTTGAGAGGATTGAGGCTGCCTATAGGAAAAAAAGTGGCATCTCTGGTGTTAGATCGGGCTTTACTCGTCTTGATGAATTGACAGCTGGTTTTCAAGATGGAGATTTAATAATAATTGCGGCAAGGCCATCAGTAGGAAAGACATCATTTGCGTTAAATTTAGCTACAAATATTGCTCTTAACGAAAATATTCCTGTTGCTATATTTTCCCTTGAAATGTCAAAAGAGCAAGTAGTCGAAAGGATGATTTGCGCTCATGCAGAAATAGATTTAAAGAGTTTAAGAACAGGAATATTTTTAGATGAAGCATGGGAGAAGATTAGCAGTACTATAAGTGTATTTTATAATACACCTATATTTATAGATGATTCACCAGATATTTCTGTTCTTGAAGTTAGGTCAAAAGCTCGAAGATTATTAGCCGAAAAGGGAAATTTTGTTTTAATACTTGATTATCTCCAGCTTATGCATAGTGATGAACGTGTGGAAAATAGGGTACAGGAAATTTCTAAAATATCAAGACAACTTAAAAATCTCGCAAAAGAACTTAAAATACCAGTCATTGTTTTGTCTCAGTTAAGTAGAGAAATAGAAAAGAGGCAAGATAAAAAACCACTTCTTTCTGATTTGAGAGAATCAGGTGCTATTGAGCAAGACGCCGACGTGGTAATGTTTCTTCATAAACCGAAAGAAGAAACCAATGAAAAGGATACTATCTCCCTTTATCTTGCAAAACAAAGAAATGGTCCTACGGGGAAGGTAGATTTAATTTTTGAAAAAAGTTTTACTAAGTTTATTGAGAAACCTAAAGATTAATTTATAAATTAAAATAAATAGGAAAAAATAAATAGGAGGAATTAATGAAAAGAATTTTAGTAACAGGTTCAGTGGGGCAAATAGGCTCGGAATTAACCCCTGCTTTAAGGGATCGCTATGGTAGTGATAATGTCATAGCAGGTGGTCACAGGACAAAACCATCCAAAGAACTTTTAGATGGTGGTCCATTTGAAATTGTGGATTGTGGAGATCTTAACCAGTTGACTGAGGTAATTAAGAAATATAATATCGGAACAGTTTATCATCTTGCAGCTATTTTATCAGCAGTTGGAGAAAAAAATCCTCAGTTAGCATGGAGTGTTAATATTAATGGTCTTTATAATGTTTTGGAGGTTGCAAGAGAATTTAATTTAGCTGTTTTTGTTCCAAGTTCAATAGCAGCATTTGGTCCAAGCACACCAAAAATTAATACTCCTCAAGATACTATTCAAAGACCTACTACGATTTATGGAGTCACAAAAGTGGCTGGAGAGCTACTTTGCGATTATTATTTTAAGCGTTTCGGTATAGATACTCGAGGTGTAAGATATCCAGGAATTATATCTTATGTTACACCTCCTGGAGGGGGAACCACAGATTATGCTGTAGAAATTTTTTATGAAGCAATTCAGAATAAGCATTATACATGTCCTTTAAAGAAGGGTACTTCTCTTGATATGATGTACATGCCTGATGCCATTAAAGCAGCAATAAATCTCATGGAAGCAAATCCAGATAAATTAATTCATAGAAATGCTTTTAATGTTACAGCAATGCAACTTAAACCTGAAATTCTAGAAGAATCTATAAAAAAGTATATTCCTGAGTTTAGAATGGATTACGAAATTGATCCTTTAAAACAAGGTATTGCTGATTCCTGGCCAGATTCTATGGATGATTCTTGTGCAAGGGAGGAATGGGGATGGAAGCCAGATTATAATCTTGAATCTATGACGAAAGATATGTTAGATAAGCTTTCAATAAAACTTTTAAAAAATTAAAATTAAATGGAGGTAAAAAATGTCAGTTGAAAAATTAAAAAAAGTTTTATCCAATGAATTGGATGATTTAAAGGAAAAAGGAACACTCAAAGGAAAAGAGACTATTGTTTCTGGTGTTAAAAGAGGTGATTCAGAGAAAGGTACGAGGTATTTTCTTTTGGATTATCCAGGGAAAGAATTTATTAGATTAAATTCAAATTCTTATCTTGGGATGTCTATAAGGGAAGAAGTAATAAAAGCCGAAGAAGAAGCAGCAGAAGTTTATGGAGCTGGACCAGGAGCAGTAAGGTTTATAAGTGGAACATTTAAAGGTCATATAGATCTTGAAAATCGTTTAGCATCATTTCACGGTAGAGAATCTGCAATGTTATTCAGTTCAGCATATACTACCGTAATGGGAACATTAGCACCATTAATAACAGACGAGACAATAGTTATAAGTGATGAACTTAATCACAACTGTATAATCAATGCTATAAGGCTTTCTCGACCCAAAAATAAAAGTATATATAAACATCTTAATATGGAAGGTTTAGAAGAAGAAGTTAAAAAGACAATAGGAAACTGCAAACGACTTATCATTGTAACAGATGGAATATTTAGCATGAGAGGAGATAATGCTCCCCTAAATGTTATTATGGATATAGCAAAAAAGTATGACTCTTCCTTTGAAGAAAATATAATTGTGGTCGTCGATGATTCTCATGGAGTTGGTGCTTTTGGAAAGACTGGAAGAGGTACAGAAGAATACACTGGAGCAAAGGTAGATTTACTTATTGCAACGCTTGGTAAAGGTCTTGGCGTAAACGGTGGCTATGTTGTTGGCGATTCAGTGATTACTCAATACTTACGTGAAAAAGCTCCTTTTTACATCTATTCAAATCCTATTACACCCCCAGAGGCAGCAGCAGCGCTTAAAGCTTTAGAAATACTTGATAGCCCTGTTGGAATTAAGCTTCTCGAGCATTTAAGAAATGTGACAAATCGTCTTACAGATGGTTTAGTTAATTTAGGTTATGAAACTATAATGAGTGAACATCCAGTTGTTCCTTTAATGGTTCGTGATACTAAGAAAACTGCAGATCTTGTTGCTTACCTTAAAGAAAATGGTGTACTCGCAACTGGACTTAATTATCCTGTTGTTCCAAAGGGTGATGAAGAAATACGTTTCCAGGTTTGTGCGGATCATACAGAAAACGATATAGACTATGTATTAGGAGTGCTTAAAGAATATAAACAGAGTAGAGGATAGTGAAGACAAAACCCAAATTAATTTTTACTATATTTTTTTTAGTGGTTACTCTCGCTGGTTGCAAAGCTAGCGAGAGTAACTTAATAAATGTTCCCGATGTTAGAGGGAAAAATATAGAGTCTGCTCAAGAAGAGCTCACAAAATTAGGGCTTAAAGTAGAGACAGTAGAAGGTGAATATTATGCTTCTGTTCCATCAAATTATATAGTTACGCAGAGCCCATATCCATTTACAAAAGTTAAACCAGGTAGAAAAATAAAACTTATAATAAGTAAAGGTATAGCAAAAGTTATTGTTCCTGACATAACAGGACTCTCTTTTTCCGAAGGACGAGAAAAGCTTGCTGAAAAAAAATTGAAAGTAGGTAATATTACTGAAATTGAGGGTGAACCACCATATGGAGTTATATCTTTACAAAATCCTCCTCCAGGATCTGAGATATCTTTAGAGTCTTATGTAGATATAACTGTTACAATTTCCAAACCTCAAACTGTTCCAAATCTTATCGATGTTCATTTCGAAGAAGCAAAAGAAATAATTACAAAAAATGGATATGTTCTTGGAAGGGTTATTTTTAAAGAAAGCAGTTTCCATCCTAGGGGGGTAGTTATTCAACAAGAGCCTATTCCTTTCTCAAAAGCTGAATCAGGGTCAATCATTAATTTGATTGTTAATGAAAAACCATAAGCTTGGAGCATCACTGCTTTCATTAGATTTCCTTTGTTTGGAAAAAAGAATCAAAGATCTTATAAATTTCGGTATAGATTTCTTCCATATTGACATAATGGATGGAAATTTTGTTCCAAATCTGTCCTTTTCAGCAAAATTTGTTGAATCAATCAGGGTAATTTCCCCAAAGACACCAATTGATATTCACTTTATGGTTACCGAGAAAGCTTTTTTTAATATAATTGACCAATTTACCGTTTTCAAGCCAGAATTTATAACAGTACATAGAGAGGTAATCAGTGATTTAAAATATGTTAAAGGAATGCTTACGAAAAAAGACATAAAAATGGGAGTTGCATTAAATCCAGAAATTGGTATTGATAGTATTACAGATGCTATTGATTATATTGATCTTGTTTTGCTAATGAGCGTTAAAGCCGGGTTTGGAGGGCAAAAATTTATTGATAGTACTTTCAAAAAAATCGAGGATTTATCATCATTAAAAAGAAATTTTTTAATAGAGGTAGATGGGGGTATTGATCTACCAATTTCATTGAAACTTAAAAATTGTGGTGTAGACTTAATAGTTGTCGGTACAAATTTAGTAAATTCGAAAGATCCTGAAGGATTTATTAAAGCTTTCAAAAATCATTAAAAATGAAAAAAATTCTTATTTTTGGCTCCGGAGAGAGAGAAGAAAAATCTTTTTATAATAAATTTTTGAATGAAGAAAATATTCTAATCGTAGCTGTTGATGGTGGAGCAAATTCATTATTTGAATTAGGCAGGATCCCGGATATTTTAATTGGCGACAATGATTCAATCAGGAAAGAAGTTTTAGAAAAACTTAGAAATAGCCATACAAAGATATTTAATTATCCAAGCGAAAAAAACTATTCAGATTTTGAACTTGCCTCTGATTATATAATTAATAATGAGGAAAGATCAGATATTTTATTATTTAATATGTTTGGGGAGAGGATTGATCAATTCCTTTTTAATTTAGAAGTTTGCAAAAAACTAACTAAAGCTTGTTTCAATGTCTCAATGATAAGAAGTAATTGTGAGATATATTTCCTCAAAGATAATTCAATTTTAGAAATAAAAGGTAAAATTGGAGATACTGTATCGATACTACCAGCTAAAGAGGCAGTTAATATTTTAAAAACGGTTGGACTTAAATATGAATTAATAAATGAAAAACTTTATAATGAAACTACAAGAGGCTTAAGTAACGAATTGATTAAAGATTCTTGTAGAATAGAAATAAGTGAAGGTATGGCTATAATTGTTTTTTTAAGAAAATGATTAATTATAATAAATTAAATACAATTTATAAAACAAATTCTTTTATTGAGGCAAATTTAATTAAAGGAATGCTTGATAATTTTAATATACCAAATTTTATTGAAAAGGAAGCTATAGGGAAAGTATTTGGAATTACAGTAGACGGCTTGGGAGAAATTAAAATTAAAGTTCCGTATAATTATAGATGGAGAGCATTGAAAATTTTGAATATTTTTTCAAGGAGGCAAAAAATGAAGATTTTTTTGGATACTGCAAATGTTTCAGAAATAAAAGAAGCTACAAACTTAGGTGTTATTGATGGCATAACTACAAACCCTACATTAATAGCAAAAGAAAAAGGTAGCACCCTTACTGAAATTATTAAAGAAATTGTATCAATTATTGATGGTCCAGTAAGCGTGGAAGTGGTTAGCATAAAAGCTGATGATATGGTAGAAGAAGCAAAAAAGCTGCACTCAATGGCACCATCTAATATTGTTATAAAAGTTCCAATTTGCGAAGAAGGATTAAAAGCAATTAAGAGACTGAGTAAAGAAGGTATAAAAACAAATTGCACCCTTATATTTTCTGTTAATCAGGGGATATTAGCAATTAAGGCTGGAGCAACATATGTATCACCTTTTGTTGGAAGAATTGATGATATTGGCTGGGAAGGAATGGATGTAGTAAGGGATCTTGTTATATTTATTGAAAATTATGGTTTTAGCACTCAGGTAATCGCGTCAAGTATTAGGCACCCTCTTCATGTCACTCGAGCAGCAATTTTGGGAGCTCATGTTGCCACTATTCCTTTTTCAGTTTTACAAAAGATGGTTAAGCATCCATTAACAGATTCCGGTATAGAAAAATTTTTAAAAGATTGGGAAGAGTTCTCTCGCTCCTCTAAAAGCGGGACACTTTTAAGTTAGTTAATAATGACTGAAAATTCGAATAGATATAAAATTATAAAGAAAATCGTATGGGTTATTTTTTTTCTTAACTTGATAGTTGCTTTATCTAAGATTATTCTTGGGACAATTACAAAATCTGCTTCTATCACTGCTGATGGTTTTCATTCCACAGGGGATGCCATGGATAATGTAATAGGAATTATAGGTTTAAACCTTGCATCAAAGCCTAAGGATTTAGACCATGCCTATGGGCATGAAAAATATGAATCATTGGCATCTTTTATAGTTGGAATAATTCTTTTATTACTTTCTGTTAATGTTATTCGTGATAGTATCGATAGGATGATAAATCCTAAAGTACCAGAGATTTCCATCTTAAGCTTTATTGTCATGGGTGCAACTATAGTAATAAATATTTTTGTTTCTATTTATGAGTATAATAGAGGTAAAAACCTTGAAAGTGAGTTTCTAATTGCCGATTCACTCCATACCCGAAGCGATATATTTGTTTCTATTGCGGTTATTGCCACAATTTTCTTTGTTAATTTAGGTTATCCAGTACTTGATACAATAACATCAATCATAATTGCAATAATTATTGCATTAACCGGTATAAGAGTTCTAAATAGCTCTGCGCAGGTACTTACTGATAGAGAAGTCATGAATTCAAAAGAGTTACGCGAGATAGTTGTTAAAATACCAGGAGTTAAAGATTGCCATGCAATAAGGACAAGAGGCACTTTAAGTGATGTAAAGGTTGACTTGCATATGACTGTCGATAAAAGTATGAGTGTTGATGATGCTCATGAGATTTCAGAAAGAGTCGAGAATGCAGTTAAAGAGAAATTTAATAATGTTTCAGAGGTTATAGTGCATATCGAACCATATGACCAATAAAGGTTATTCACTTAATATTTCATCATCTTTTTATCATTAATTAGTTTCTATCTCAAATATTTTTTTGTTCAATCTATATTAGTAAGTCTTGTTTGTAATAATTACAATTTATTACACAATAGTATACTATTTCATTGACTTTCCTGAAAATATTATTTTAATTTAACACAACGGAGAGAAATTTGGAAAAAACAATACTATTACCAGAAATTAATATTAAAAAGGGTCAATTAAATGAGATTAGAGTTTGCTTCTTCCATAACACTGACTTTGTGCAAAAATTAAGACAATTAAGAGGCATAAGTGGCATCCAGAAGAAAAATACTGGAGTTTTCCTGATATCAATAGCACTTTACCAATGATTTTAAAAGTCTTTGAAGGTGGAAGAATCTGTATAGCCCCTACGTTACAAACAGGACTTCCCTCTGTAATTACTAGGAGTGAAGCAATAAAGCAATCTTCTCAAAAAGTAATTTCAACATTAAATCAGGTAATCAACGCTCTTAAATTTTATTATGGCACAATACTAAAAAAGAAGTTTATACACGAAGTTAAAAGACCCAGAAAAGATAAAAAACTTCCTATAGTTTTAAGCAAAGAAGAACTTGCACAAATCCTTAATTCAGTTGATAATATAAAGCACAAAGCCATTTTGATGCTTGTGTATTCTACTGGACTGAGAGTTAGTGAGGTTGTGAAATTAAAACCAGAAGATATTGATAGTGAAAGAATGCTGATTCATATAAGAGGAGCAAAAGGCAGAAAAGACCGATATACAATGCTTGCTGAAATGGCATTGGGAATTATAAAAGAATATCAGAGGCAATACAGGTTTGATGAGTGGCTTTTTGGAGGCATTAGGACAGATAGGCATTCAACAACAAGAACAGTTGAAAAAATTTTAGAGCATGCTTGCAAAAAAGCTGACATAAAAAAGGATATTTCAGTGCATACTTTAAGGCATAGTTTTGCCAATCATTTACTCGAAAGTGGCACAGATTTAAGATACATTCAGGAATTATTAGGACATATCCACAGCAAGACTACTGAGATTTATACTCATGTAAGCACAAAGAGTCTTGCCAAGATAAAGAGTCCTTTATACAGTCTAAACTAGGAAAAGGAGGTAGTATATGACAAAAATTGTCAAAGGAAAGGTTGATTTCTATTTTAGTTGGGATATCCGAAGTACTTCGGATATCATCCCAAATATGGCCAAAAAGCGAAATAGTTCGTATATGAACAAGTTGTATGAAATATTACCCGGAGTTTGCTGTAAAGAGGTGAGAAAAACATGAATCTACTTATTCCATATGTGCATTTGTATGATCACCCTGATCCTTTTTTTGAAGAATTTACCTATGGTGATAGTGGAGCAAGAGCAAGAAAATTGAAAAATAACCTTAAAAAGGGGGATTATGTTTTTTTTCACACAAGTATTGGTGAGAAGAAATATATCACTGCCTATTATGTGGTAGATCGCGTATTGGATACTGCTGAGGTAATTAAAGATAGGAATATTGTTGCAAAGTACAAAAACCCACATATTTCAGATTTTCTATCGGGTAAAAGGACTGATAAGGACGATGATGTTGTATTATTTGGAGACCCAATTACATCAAGAATCATAGAAAAACCTTTAATATTCGATAAAACTCTTGCAGAAAAACTTTCACTAAACATCAATTTTCCAAAAGGAAAAACAGAGACGCAAACTATCGGTTCTGCAACAAGAGCTTGGAGAGAATTGACCGCTAAAGATGTAGAAGTTCTTTTGGAGGCAACCAAATCATCAGAGAAAGAAGGGGTAGGTATAGATACAATCCTATCCACTGACGAGGTAACAGAGATTATTGAGAAAGATATTGAAAAATTTATAGAGAAGAATCCAAGTTTGGCTGGAGAAAATCTAAGGTTAAAAAGAAGGCAATTAGATACACCAGTTGGTCGAATTGATTTACTTTTCGAAGACAAAAAGGGCAATCCGATAGTTATTGAATTAAAGCTCAATAAAATTGGGAGGGATGCAATAAACCAATTGAAAAGATATATGAACTGGGTAAAGAAAGAAACGGAGAAAGAAGTCACTGGGGTTATTATATGTAAGGGTGTGATACCGGCATTTGAAGAAGATTTAAAGAAATTGAAAGATATAAAGATATTTTGCTACGGATGGCAACTTAAAGTTTATTCATGGGGAAAATAGAATTATAGATATTGCGGCAAACTCCTGCGTCATACTTCATATAACTGAGCGTATCTGCTTCGTGCCTTCGGCACTCTGCCCAAATTTCCCTTCGGGAAACTTCAAATACGCTCGGGACGTTATATGAAATGCCTGTTAACTTTAGCACTCACAAGGGGAATTTGATTGAATATGGATGTGGTCAGGTCTAAAAATAGTGTCCCGATCAGATTGACAGAGGAGAGATGGTTGCATATTACAGAAGAGCATTCGGAGATGGCGGGCTATTATTTTGAAGTTCTAGAAGCGGTGGAGGAGCCAGAGGCAATTTATGCAGGCAAAGCTGGGGAGTGCATAGCAGTGAGGGAAATGGAAAAAGATAAATATATTGTGGTAATATATAGAGAATTGGGTGAAGAGGATGGATTTGTAATTACCGCATTCTTAACGAGGCGGAGAAAAAAGCTTGAAAAGAGGAGAAAGATATGGGAACAGTAGAGGTAAAAAGAGTATTAGAACTCGTGCCTGAATTATTGGAAATGCCGTATTCAAGGATTTGGACAGCCTACGATAAAGAAGCCGATGTTTTATACATTAACTTCAAGAAACCGAGTCATGCGGATGATTCCGAGCTCACAGATGATGATATCATAATCAGGTATGAGAAAGGAGAAGTTATAGGAATCACCATACTCAATGCAAGCAGGAGGAGGACGGGATAAGAGCATGGCGTATAACAGAGCGTATCTGGATCCGTGCCTTCGGCACTTTGCCCAAATTTTTGCGAAGCAAAAATTTCCTTTATGCTGGGAACGTTATACGCAATCGGACTTTGGCGAATAAAAGAATGCAGCAGGTTTAAATCATGGCAAAATTAGAAAGAACTGATAAGCCTGTAAGTGTACTTCTCGAAGAACTTGGAGAAGGAGCACTAGGCTTACCCGAAATACAGAGGAGTTATGTATGGAACATATCACAGGCAAGAGACTTGGTAGATTCTCTTTATCGTGAATACCCATCAGGGCTTATTCTTTTGTGGAAACCCAAAGAGCTACCCGAACTACGAGATACAGCTCTGGCTGACAATTCGAAAAGGACGCCTGATTTTTTAATTCTAGACGGGCAACAAAGGCTAACATCCTTAGTGAAGGTTTTCAACGGAGAAATAGATGTCTATTTCAATGTTGAGGAGGAATCATTTCAAATTTACAGCCCAAAATTGAAGGCAGACCCCTTGTGGATTTCTGTAAAAGAAGTTATCAGCGATGGGGCGGTTAATGTATGGATGAAACTCCAACAAACCTTGACTTCACAGGTTGGTCAGCCCAAACTAAATGAATATCTCCAGAAATTATCGAAACTAGAAAAAGTTAAAGAATATCGGTATCCAGTCATGATTATACATACTGACGACTATGAGGAAATTACCGAGTCATTCATCAGGGTAAATTCAAGAGGAACTCGGCTGAGAGAAGCAGAATTAGCAATGGCTCAACTTGCATTTCATTGGCCAGGAGCTTTGGTTAAAGAATTTGAAAGTGCTTTGGACGATTATGAACATGCAAACTATGATTTAGAAGCCCGTTTTCTGATGAGGTGTTTTGTTGCAGTTGGCACTGGGCAAAGCAGATTTCGGTATTTAAGCGCTTTATGGAAAAAAGCCCCTACCGAACTTGAGAATATATGGAGAAGAACCAAGAAAGCCGTTGATTACACCATTAACTTCTTGAGGAACAATGCTGGAATCGAGTCGTCAGACTGGATACCTTCTATAAATGCTCTCGTTCCTCTTGCGGTTTACTTATCGAAAAAGCAAGGTCAGTTAACAGACGATGAGGTAAAAGGACTTTTATTTTGGTTTTTTGAAGCAACTATCCAAGGAAGGTTCACAGGTAGCCCAGAAACAAAGATTGATCAGGATTTGAAAGCCATAGAATCTGCAGATTCGATTAACAGTATGGTAGCTAATTTAAGAAGAGATGTTCCCAGTTTTGACATAACACCCGAGATGATAGAAGGAAAGTATCAGCGTCATTCATTCCTACCTTTGATATTTGCTATTTTAAGAGAGAAGAACGCCAAAGACTGGTTTACAGGAACCGTTCTAAGTTCCACTAATGTAGGACCTGAATACCAACTTGAACTACACCATATCTTTCCAAAAGCAATATTGAAAGAAAGCGAGGATTTCAAAACACATGAGATAGATGATATTGCAAATATTGCATTCCTTTCACAAAAAGCAAATAGAACAATTTTGAAATCGAACCCCGAGGAATATTTGAGCAATATCGAAGCAGATCGCTTAAAAGATCAGCTCGTTCCATTAAATGCAGAGTTGTGGAAAGTAGATAAGTTTAGAGATTTTATCGTAGAACGAAGAGAACTCCTCAAAAGGGCTATAAATGAATATATGAGAGAAATCGGAAAGGGATATTTCAATGTATGACCAATTTGCCTTCGTCCGACAGCGTATAACACAGCATAAAAGAAGTTTTGGCTTCGCAAAAACTTCTTTTACACCGATACCGTTATGCGTAATGCCCCCTGATAAAATTGGAGAAGAAAAATCATGAGCCAAGATAATAGAATTCCAAGCATCATCCGCGATTTTACTGGTAAGCCAGCAATAAGGAGTATCTTATCATTTTTGGCTTTTGAAGATTGGCTTGCTAAAGAAGAAACAAAATCATCAGACTGGATTATCGTTGCTCGTTCGTGGCGAGAAGGAACTACTGATCTCTTCACCTTCAGTGCGCTTGCCTCTGCGACTAAAGATAATCTCGATAGATTATTGTCAAAATCTGATTGGGATGTCGGCCTAGAATTCGGGAAACCTTCTTTCTATAGCTATGGCGGAGAAAAGGTAGCCCATTATGACCCCGGATTGGATACCGAAATTGACGGCATCAAATTTCGTCCATTCGTGATCTATCGTGAATTCCACGGCTTTGTTACGAGTACCTTCGAATTAGTACAAAATTTTATTCTGTATCACGAAGCTTTCCTCGTGACTGAGAAAAGCGAATACCAACGTATTGACGATGAGGGGGACATACACACAATAGTTCGCATAAAACAAGAGGATAATAATCGTTTAGTTTTGATCGACGCTCATCATTTGAAAGATTACCTATCTGCCAATCAATGCTATCTTGTTCGTTATCACGATCATCGTCGGCGGGCTGTGGAAGACATCAGTGAACATATCAAGGGGCAGTTTGAAAGCTACACTCTGGGTGATAAATCTTCGCGCTTTGAACTTTGGCTTCGCACTGACATCCCTTGGAATGGTTACAAGAGTGCATCACGTCTTCTTGGTAAAGATGTGGTCTTTCCGTATTCTGAACCAGATAAGCGTCATACTTGGTTTGCTACGGGAGAGAGGGAAGAGAAATTTGCCACGTTTATCATAGGTCGTGATGAACAAGGTAAAGATGTTGAATCCACGTGTAACGAGAATGAACTTAGCAACTATTTTACTGACCGTGGGACTCCACATTTTCTTACGCCAGTGTTCTTTAAGCGAGAGGTTTTGGTTAAATACTACCAAGAACCGAGTCGTTACAGGGTCAGCAACGTAGGCGTAGAGTGTCTTGACTTGTGGCATCTTCCCATAGATATTACGGAGGAGGAACTTGTCCAAGTTTGGCTTGGAGATTTAGGTCGCATTCCCTACAAGGAACAATTACATTGGCGGCAATTCAATGTCACCCCCAGAGGAACTATCACTAGGCATCGCTGGCTCCGCGATTTTATGGCAGAGTTCGCTAACCCAGCAGATGACCCAGTTTACTATTTCCGTGTGGCATTTGAGGAAACTCAACGCGAAGCGAAAGCAAAGTATGGTGAGGCTTTATTCCAAGGACTTGATGATAAAGACCGACATGCTTATGAAACGTTACATTTGCCTTTAACCGAAGAGTGGAAGGAGTTCGATGAACAAGTACAAGCACTAGCAAAAATTACTGTTGATTCGCTAAATGTTAATCTTCTTTCTCGTGAAAGTGGTCAAAAAATTGATGGAAGCTCAATCAAAGGTTCTATTGACTTACTTGGAGTCTATTTGAGTGGAATGGAAGTTAAAGAAAATATTAAGGAAGAGATTATACACGCGCTGCATGCTGTGCAGACGATCCGTTCAACGGGGACAGCGCATCGTAAAGGTTCAAACTTCAATAAGACGTTGCAACGTTTTCAACTTGATAACTTGTCAAATCGCGAAAAGGTAAAGAAGTTGATAAAAGACCTTACACGTGCGCTATCTCTAATGGCAGAGGCAATGCGTCAAATAGAAACATCTGAAGGTTAGATTTGATGGGGGCACTACGCATAACACAGCATAAAAGGTTCGTGCCTTACGGCACCCACCCAAATTTTTGCTTCGCAAAAACTTCTTTTATGCTGGGAACGTTGTCCGTAATGCCAGCTTAATAAAGGAGGTGAAAAATGGAACTATCACCTGATGATAAAAAGCGGATCTATGAGGAAGAGAAGGCCCGAGTTGAGGCACAGGAAAAAGCAAAAGAGGAAGCAAAAGCAAAGAAAACAAAGCAGGGTTGCCTCGTATGCCTTGGGTTAATTGTTGTTATCTTCATAATAGCGTTAGTTGGCGGTTTATTCAAATCTGGTGACAAAACGGAGAAACCGTCTACTTCTACATCTGCAGCAACCATTGATTTGAATGCAACTGTAAGGTTTACAGGGACACAATTTGTCATAGTTAACAAAGATAACTTAGACTGGGCAAATGTTAAATTGGAAGTTAACTCGGGTCTTTTGAAGGGCGGCTTTGTTCTCAAAACTCAAAGAATGAGCGCTGGAGAGACATACACCGTTGGTGCTATGCAATTTGCGAAAAGGGACGGGACAATTCTTAATCCATTCACAATAAAGCCTCAAAATTTTTCTATCTGGTGCGATACGCCAAGAGGCAAGGGATTTTGGTATGGTGAATGGGAGTAAAGCGCTGGCACATCAGATAACACAGCATATACGCTTCGGGCTGGCGTCCTTACCCTTCGGGACATTGCCTTCGGCAAAGTCGTATATGCTGGGAACGTTAGGCGCTCATTACAGGCAGATAAAAAGATATATTTTACTGTTCAAATTACAGTGCTTTGGGGGTACATTTTTATTGAGGATTATTAGATAATGGGCACTGCGCTGGATGAAGTAGAAAAGCTTTTGCTATCGGGAATAAGTCCCTCTCAAATCGCCCGTAAACGTGGTGTTGCCGAGGAAGTGACATTAGACTCAATCCACAGACTTGTTGGCCGGGGAAGATTAAGGCGATCTGCCATTCTATACTCAGTTCCTAACGAGGTAAGAAATCCTGTTTTAGAACTTCTTGCTGAAAAAAGAAAGCTATTTGAGAAAAAGCAAAGTCTTATTATGAGCATCTACCAAACATTAAGAAAAAGTGTATTAAATTTGAGCAAGTTGGATATTGAGGTTGTAATTGATTATTCTGATGCAAGAATTGTATGGGGAGACTTGTATGAAGATATCCGAGATATCGAACTTTTACTTCATAAATTTGTCCGTGAAAAACTCGAAGAATATTACGGATCTGAAGAGACTCAATGGTGGGCAAAGGGCATACCAAAACAGATTCGTATGAAGTGCCAAGAACGGCGTGAGGAAAGTGAAAGTAGTCGTCTGGATCCTTGGTGCTATACAGACTTGATTGACATGAAAGAAATTATTGATAAACAATGGGCCATTATTTCACCATTTTTATCCAATGATTTGAAACACGATAAGAAAATAGCTCTTAAATGACTTAACAAAATTAAATGAAATCCGATGTGTTATTATGCACCCTGTTAGAGAGGAGACAATTGATGAGGAGGATTTTGAATTTACCCTTGAATTTAAGAGAAGGCTAACTAAATTTTAAAAATAGAGAATAGTAAAGACCAAAAATGGAAAATAGTACAGTTCTAAAAATGCCTGCAACAGACAGCTAACACGTTGCAAAAGACTGTCGTCAAAACCCTTCGGGCTTCTTTTGCACCGGAAACGTTAACCAAAATGATATATTGCTTTCCGCCTTCAGCAGAATATTTTGGTTATCAAAAGTTCCAGACAAGAAATTTTTTGATATAATAAATCGCTGAAAGGAAGGTTCAAACAATGGATATTGATTGGAGAGAATTAATACATTCAGATCAAGAGGACTTAGTTGGTATGCCAGCAGTAAAAGGAACACGGCTATCTGTGGAATTTATTTTAGGACTTTTCGATAAAGGCTGGACAGAACAACAAGTATTTGAGAATTATCCAACATTGTCAGTAGAAAGTCTACAAGCTGTTTTTGCTTTTGCTACAGATTGTATACTTGAAGAATCTCTTTATACAATTCCAAGTGAAGCGTGTTGATGGACTTTTTAGCAGACGAAAATTTTCCTCTCTTTAGCATTAAACTGCCAAGAAGTGCTGGACACAATGTAGTAAGTGTGATCGAAGAAAAACATTTTGAAAGTATTAAAGAGGATAATTCGAAAGAAGAGCATGAAAAACAGTGGAAGAGGTCTAAAATAATTTTTGATCATTTTTATGAATATTTGAAAAACAGAGGACTAACAGAGAACACTGCTGGAAAACGAACTGAAATGGCAGCTTACTTTGTAATGGATTATGTATTCGTTTATGAAGATTTGATGAACATGTTGGAAGTTTCTGGTGATACTATCAGAAAATTCTTAGGCAATTGGTATATTAGAAAGTTTTTGAGACCGAAAATGTCTGAGATTAAATCTTTCCTCAAGGCTATTTCGGATTTTTATACATTCCTTCACAAAGAAAATTTTATTTCTAAAGAGCATTTGAATGAGATAAATGAGGTATGTAAAGATAAAGCATGGTTTGAGATGCGACTTAAGACCTACTTTTCGGCTGATGGTGATGATTTTTATGAATGGATACAAGAATACAATTATGATTTCTGAGAATAAAAACAGCCTTTATAATAATAATTGGCGATTTAAGATAATTGAAAGAGGAAATAAAATCCATAGATAAAAGATAGCAGTTAGCACTCTTTGGGAAATATTTGTCTCAATTACCAAAACGAGCAAATTGTAGAGATTAGATTAAAAAAGCGTTTTTCTTATAATCATAATTAATGGAAAATATTAATTTTAAAATTGTTTCGCAAGACAAATTGAGCAAAGCACGTATTACCTCTTTTGAAACATCTCACGGAATCATAGAAACCCCAGTATTTATGCCTGTTGGAACGGCTGGTTCAGTTAAAGCTGTAAAAGTAGAAGATCTATACGATATTGGGATACAAATAATTCTTGCTAATACATATCATCTTTATCTTCAACCAGGAGACAATATTATAAAAGATATTGGTGGACTGCATAAATTTATAAATTGGAAGAAAGCAATTTTAACTGATAGTGGTGGTTTTCAGGTTTACTCTCTTTCAAGAATAAAGAAAATTAAAGATGAGGGTATAGAGTTTCAATCATTTAGAGATGGCTCGAAACATTTTTTCACTCCAGAGAAAGTTATAGAAATTCAAAAAAATCTTGGCTCCGATATAATTATGCCTCTCGACATTTGCACTCCTTTTGGGTTAAATAAAGAAGAAATTGAAGCTAGTACTAAAAAAACAATCTCGTGGGCAAAAATTTCTAAAGATGTATTGGGTGAAAGCAAACAAATTCTTTTTGGAATAGTCCAGGGAGGGTTTGATATAAATTTAAGGAAGTATTGTCTTGAAGAGTTATCTAATATAGGTTTTCCTGGTTTTGCCATAGGTTCGCTGAGTGTTGGTGAGCCAAAAGAACTCACTTTCGAAGTGGTGAACGCGTTAACAACATTAATTAATGATAGACCGGTTTATTTAATGGGTGTTGGAGACCCTATAAGCATTTTAAATTGCATTGCTATGGGAGTAGATATGTTTGATTCAGTTTTACCAACACGCATTGCAAGAAATAGAGCTCTTTTTACTAAAAACGGCAGGATAACAATAACGAATGCTAAATATGAAAGAGATTTCTCTCCTATAGAGGAAGATTGTAATTGTTACACCTGCAAAAATTATTCCAAGGCATATTTAAGGCATTTATTCAAAGCAGGAGAGATTCTTTCTTCAGTTTTGGCCACGATTCATAACTTGTATTTTATCTCAAATTTGATAAATGAGGCAAAGAAAGCTATTATTGATAATAGATTTTTGAATTTTGTATCTGAATTTACTCAAAATTATGAAAGTGGGGATTAATGAGTGAAGTTGATATAGTAAGAGAAAGTAAAGAAGTCCAGGTATTAATTGCTAAATCAGATGAATATTTAAAAAGTATAGGCTATACTGTGCACGGTATTGAGCATGTTCAGGAAGTAGCAAAAAGGTCAGAGAGGATTGCTAAATGTATTGGATTATCCTATGAGGATACCCAGGCTGCTGTTATTTCTGCATATCTACATGATATAGGTAATTTTATGGGAAGAGAAAATCACCAGTTATCTGGAGCTTTACTTGCATATAATATTCTAAAAAGTTTTAATTTTGATATTAACCTTATATCAAAGGTGATGACTGCAATTGCAAGTCATGATGAGACAAATAGTGAGATAACTGACAAAGTTTCTGCAGTGCTTATACTTGCTGATAAATCACATGTCCATAAGCAAAGAGTAAGAGAAAAAGATATTGCCAAATTTGATATTCATGATAAAGTCAATTATGCTGTACAAGAATCTGATTTAATTGCTTATCCAACAAAACAGGAAATATGGCTTACTCTTACTGTTGATACAAATATTTCTAAGGTTTTAGATTATTTTGAAATATTTCTTAATAGAATGCTTCTATGTAAGAAAGCAGCAAGTTTTCTTGGTTATAATTTCCATCTTAAAATAAATGATTCGGTTCTTTATTAAGTAGCTAATACTATTTTATTATGGAGGAATGATGTGTTAACTAAAAATGCATTTATATTTCCGGGACAGGGCTCTCAATATCAGGGTATGCTTAAAAAGATTGAGAAATTCGAAATAACTAAAAGATATCTTGGTATATTTAAAGATATTCTTGGATACAGTTTTGAAAATATGACTGATGAAGAACTTTTACCAACAAGTGTTACACAGCCTTCTCTATATACTGTTAGTGCAATTTATTTTGAAATTTTAAAAGAAAAAGGAATAATTCCATTTATTGTAGCTGGTCATAGTTTAGGAGAGTTTTCTGCATTATATGCTTCTGAATTTTTAAGTTTCAACGATGGTTTAAAAATTGTTTCATTTAGAGGAAAAATTATGGAAGAAGTTGCAAAAGCAATACCTGGTTGCATGGCTGCCATTATAGGATTGAGGGAAGAAGTTGTTTACGAAATATGCTTAAAAGCCTCTAAGTATGGAGTAGTAGAGCCTGTTAATTTTAATTCACTTGATCAAATAGTTATTTCAGGTGTTAACGAAGCTTTAGATAAAGCCTGTATTCTCGCGAAGGAAAAAGGGGCAAAAATAGTTAAGAAACTTAATGTGTCAGCTCCGTTTCACTCTTCGCTCATGCTTCCATTGAGGGAAAAATTTGCAGAAAAATTGAATGAATTTACATTTTCTAATCCAAAATTCCCAGTTGTTCAAAATTATGATGGAGAGGTTCATGCTGACCCTTTAATTATAAAACAAAATCTTATTTATCAACTAAATAATCCTGTTTTATGGAATAAGAGCCTCGATACAATGAGAGCTCGTGGAGCAAAAGAATTTATAGAGGTCGGACCTAAGAAAGTTTTAACAAATATTTGTATAAGCAAGGGATTAAGCGCTAAGTCAAGCGAGGACTTGATAAATTAAGGAGGAAATAAAAATGGTTTCAGAAGAAAAAGTTAGGGAAGCTCTAAAAGCAGTATTGGATCCTGAAATAGGAATGAGTGTAATTGACCTGAATATGATTAAAAATGTGGAAATTACGGACGAAGCAATAAATATCGATATGGTTCTTACAATTCCAGGCTGCCCTTTAGCTTCCTATATGGTCAATGATGTAAAAAGAAAAACAGAAGAAATTTCTGAGGGAAGAAAAGTCAATGTTAAGTGCTTGGATGAACAATGGGTGCCTCCATGGTCTTCTTCTTAACCTTAGTCTAATAAATTTGCACATATAAATATGTGGATGTGCCATATAAAGAGTTAATTTAAAATCAGAATATGCTTTATCTCTTTTTAATTCTTGCATTAGGTTATTTATTAGGGCAAATAAAATTTAAAGGGATTTCTTTAGGCAACACAGGAATTCTTTTAATTTCAATAATCCTTGGATATTTTGGAATTAAAATATCCTCCGAAATTATGGATTTAGGATTAATCCTTTTCGTCTACTCTGTAGGGCTCTCGGTTGGAAAAAGATTTTTCAGAATGTTTAAAATGAATGGACTTCGATTTATATCTATAAGTCTCATATCATCTGGTATAGCAGCTATATTAGTTTGTCTGCTTACATTTTTTATAAAGATTCCAATTGATTTGTCAGTTGGCTTGTACACTGGTGCTCTTACAAACACACCTGCTTTAGCAGCTGCAATGGAAGTAGTAAGTCGTTTCTCAAAAGGTAGCATTGATAATGTTACAGCCGGTTATGGAATTGCTTATCCTTTTAGCATGATAGGGACTGTCCTTCTGATTCAATTTCTTCCAACAATTTTAAAAAGAAATGTTGAAAAAGAGGAACTCGAATGGATTAGAAAGGAAAAAGAAATTATTCCAAAGTTATTTGTAAAGCACTTTATTGTTGAAAAACCATATGTTTTTAGTAAGCAAATTAGTCAAATAAATCCACATAGATCCATTAATGCAACAATATCAAGAGTTAAAAGAAATAACAAAGTTTTTATTGCAACATCTGATTTTGTACTCGAGAAAGGAGATATTGTAAGAGCTGTAGGTAGTCTCGAAGAATTGGAAAAATTAGAACATATTTTAGGAAGAGAAATATCTGTATCGTTTGATTCAGAAACTGATATAACAACACTTGAAATAGAAATAAGAGAAAAATCTTGTATTGGCAAAAAATTAAAAGATCTTAACCTATTTGAAAAATATAATGTTGTAGTTACGAGAATTAAAAGAGATGATATCGAAATGACACCATACGGAGATTTAACATTAGAAATAGGAGATATTCTTAAAGTTGTAGGTAGAGAATCTGACCTAAATAACTTAATGAAGGTTTTTCAGGGTAATACTAAAAGTATTGATGAAATAAATATGATGCCATATCTTTTGGGACTATTTATCGGAGTACTTGTTGGAAGCATTCCATTAAATTTACCTGGTGGAATGCAGTTAAAGTTGGGAGCAGCAGGAGGAGTGTTTATTGTTAGCCTTTTAATTGCACATTTTGGAAGAATAGGAAAGCTCTACATATATGTTCCAAAGGCTACAATAAATTTTGGACGAGAAATCGGATTAATGTTATTTCTTGCAGGAGTAGGAACAACAGCTGGCGCAAATATCGTAAAAATATTAAAGACTCAAGGATTAATACTATTTTTAAGTGGCGCCACAATAACTGTAATTACGTTATTGGTCAGCCTTTTGATCATGATTTTTATATTTAAAATGAATTTGCCTTCAATTATGGGAGCATTGAGCGCATTGATGACAAACCCACCTGCTTTGGATGCAGCTAATGCTAAATCAAAGACAGAGCTTGTAAATCTATCCTATGCAAGTGTTTATCCACTTGCATTAATATTTAAGATTGTAGCTGCCCAATTAATCTTAATACTATATTAACTTCTCCTGTTTCTTTGTCGAGTTTTTGGAGGAACTTCAATTTTTATGATAAAACACTGGTTAAAACTGGTTTTAAGAATTATTTTTTCTTCTAATTGCTCAATAAACCTAATCTTTATTCGGAAAAAGTTATCAACTGCAAATGCCTAGAGTTAAGTAATAAATTAATATCTTCAAATATTGCAACTTCAATCATTTCTAAAAAAATTGTTTGAATTTAATTATAATTAAACTTAAATTATCAATCTTACTTATTTGTTAGCTTTACATCTTTTTGTGTATCATTATTCATTTGTTGAATGAAAATAATTTATTCAAATTTAGCTTCATTAATGTTTTTAAGGTAACCATTTATGAATTCAGCTGCAGAAATGATTTTTTTACCCTCTGGTTTTAAAAAATCTATGCTCACGAAGGAATCAGCTGTCTTAACAATAATATTAGTACCTTTTATAGAAATTGCCCCTGGCTTTAAGTTCTCTTCTATATATTCTGCTATTTTCGCTTTGTAAATTTTTACTCTTCTTCCTTTAAATAATGTATAAGCTCCTATTTTTGGAGAGAAAGCCTTTATTTTATTGATTATTTCTTGAGAGGGCTTATTCCAATCAATTCTTTCGTCTTCTTTGGTAATTTTCCTTGCGTAAAACACTTTTAATTCTTTTTGTTTTATTTTAGGTAAAGGTTTACCTTCTTCAATCAAATATAATAATTTATCAAGTAGTTTAATTGATAGTTCGGTAAGTTTTTTTAAAACATCCTCGTAATTATCTGCTTGATCAATTTGAATACTTTCCTGAAGTATTATTTCTCCACTATCAATTTTAGAATTCATTTCAAAAATCGTTACTCCGCTTTCTTTTTCTCCTTTAGCTATTTGCCAGAATATTGGTTCTGCTCCAGGATATAGTGGAAGTAAAGATGGATGAATATTTATTGAAGCGTATTTCGGTATTGTAAGCAAATCTTTAGGTAAAATTTTCCCGTATGAAGCAGTAACCAATAGATCTGGCTTAAAGTTTGCTATTTCATTTAAAAAATCTTTATCTGTAAGATCTGGAGGAGTTAATATCTTATTTATACCTATTGAATACGCAAAATCTTTTATTATGTTAGGTTGAGTCTTTTTTCCTCTTCCCTTTGGTTTGTCCTCTGTAGTAACAACGCATACTAAATTAGTTTTTTTAGAAAGATATTCAAGAATAGGTATAGAAAAAGAATCTGAACCAAAGAAAATAACATTAATCATTTTCTCAATTTATAATATTGGCGAAGTTTCTCTGGTATTGTAAATCCTTCATCAACATAGAGATCTTCGACTCTTTCAATATAGTCAGTAAATAATATGCCATTTAAATGGTCTACCTCATGTTGAATTGCTCTTGCTAAGATACCTTCTGCTTCAATTATAATTTTTTTTGAAGTGTTAGGATTTATTCCTTTTACTTTTATTTTTTTTGCCCTAGTAACATTCCCCCATACTCCAGGAATGCTTAAGCAACCTTCCAAAGCTTTATCTCTTCCTCTATTTTCTATTATTTCAGGATTTATTAGGCTTAATTGTTTATTGGGCTCAGTTTCAATGACTATTAATTGTATTGGCAATCCAATTTGTGGCGCAGATAGCCCTATTCCTTTTGGGTTTGCGTTATGCATTGTATCAAACATAGCAACAATTAAATCCCTTATACTTTTATCTATCTTATTTATAGATTTTGCTTTTTTTCTTAAAATTGGGTTACCATACTTTATTATTTCCATAAAATCATCCTAAATTTTTAATTTTAATATCAATCTTTTCGCTTTTCTTAGTTTCTTCTATTATTATTCCTAAATTCAACCTTTCGTTCAAAATATTTTTACTTTTTATTGTAATTCTACCTTTGTAAATACCAAGTGGGCTTTGTGCTAACAGTGGTTTAGTATTTACAATTTCTATATTTTTTAATACTTTAATTTTATCTAAGAGTTTATTAACCTTCTCAGGTAAATTTTCTTTCTGAGGACTTTCTAAATCTATCTGAAAAAAGTCAACAAATGGAGGATAATTTAATTTTTTTCTTTCTTTAAGCTCTGCTGAATAGAATTTATCTAATGATTTAATGTTTCCTTCATTTATTTCAAGAAAAATAGATGAATGCGGAGTAAATGTCGGTATAATTATTTTTTTCAATTTATTAGGAGAAAGTAGTTTTTCGTAAATTCTCGCTATGAGATATAAAGTTTCTTCATATGAATCAAAAGAAGGCATATTAATCAGAGAATCAATCCCCATTAATGCAACAAGGTCAATATCCTTAAAATCGAGAAGAGAAAGTGTCAGCGTTGTGCCAATGACAATTTGATAATCTGATACTTCATAAGGATTTTTTTTATAAATTTCTCTGTCAACTCTTATTACTTTTGCATCTTTAAAGATTTGATTTGCCTTTTTTTCAAACCTTTCAGTTCCTGCGCCTGCGTATCTCATACTCACTCCACCACATTTGGAGCAGGTGTAAAATTCTTCTTGAGTATGTCCACAATAACGGCAAATTAGCTTTTTGTTTTCGATATGATATGTCAAAGGAATCGAGCATAGTGGACACTTAACAACATAACCACAATTCTTACAAATTAACATGTTGTAGTATCCTTTTCTGTTAATGAGAATAAGGCATTTACCTTTATTTTTTAAAGTATTTTTCATTTCCCTAACAACAGTAGATGGAATATCAAAATAGCCATGTTCTCTAATTTCTTTTCTTAAATCTAATATTTTGATTTCTGGATAGTTTAAAACTTTTTTAATGGAAACATCAGGCATTACCTTGATATGTTTAATTTTTCCTAATTTTAGACTCTGGAAAGATTCTACTGTTGGTATAAAGCTACCAAAAATAATTTTTTCGCCTAATTCAGCGGCTCTTACTGTAGCAACTTTTTCAAGATCGAAGTCTATAGGTTTATCTATTTTGTATTCATTATTTATTAGATCATCAATTATAATTAGATCAAATTTATCTCTTACGTTGAGAATTGAAAACTTTGAACCGGCTATTATTTTGGTTTCAGAATTTTTATTTTCTTTAATAATTAAATCTTTTATTTTATTTTGCGAGAGTATATTGGGAGCGATAATTAAAACATTTTTTAAGTCATTATTTTGTATAAGTTCAATGTATTTTTTAACTCTTTCTTCTAAATTAAGTCCATTTAGGAGATATATAGCTGGAGAAAATATTTTTTCTTTCTTTGCTTTGTTTTTAACAGAATCATTTATTAAGTAACTCTCATATATTATACCTTTTTGAACGAGGTTTCTAAGCACTGTAGAATTTTTTTTAAGCCTAAACCTATTTTTAAATAGTTCTTCCTTAAAGCCTTTTTTATGTGATAGCAGGTATTTTACTACTTTATCCTTGTTTCTTATTTTACCAATATCAACTAATTTAGCACTATCTACAAAATAAAATTTTTCTATTCTTTCTTCTTTTGGAAAAAGTTGAGCAATTTCTAAAATATTTGAAAGCGGTATGAAGAAATATAATGAAACAAACTTTAGGAATCTTATATCATTATCAGACGGTATGTAGCTTGATGGGACAACTGAATAAATTTCTTTAACTAATAAAGAATCATCTTTTTTATTAGTAATATCAAGGACATACCCCATTCTTAAATTTCCTTTTAAGCCAAAAGGAACTAATACTTTGCTACCAATCTTTATATCGTTTTCTAAATGCAGAGGAATACAGTAAGTAAATGTTTGGTTATTTAATGTAGGATAATCTTTTGGTAGAACAGAAGCATATTTCACATTTTATTCATTTAGAGCAATTTTTCTTTTAAAGTATCAACAAGATCAATTTTTTCCCAATTAAAGTTTTGATCTTCTCTTCCAAAGTGACCATATATGGAGGTATTTCTATATATTGGTTTTCTTAAATCAAGAAATTCTATTATACCTTGAGGGGTCAAATCCACTAATTCTGCAAGGGTATCTCTAATTCTAACATCTTCAACCTTACTTGTATTATTTGTTTCAAGTAGGAAAGAAATTGGCTGGCTCTCGCCTATGATATAAGATAGTTGTATTATACATTCTTTTGCTATACCTGCAGCTACAACATTTTTAGCAAGATATCTTGCCATATATGCAGAGGATCTATCCACTTTTGTTGGGTCTTTACCAGAAAAAGCTCCTCCGCCATGTGGAACAAGTGTACCATAAGTGTCGACAATAATTTTTCTACCCGTCATGCCAGTATCGCTTAAAGGTCCCCCTATAACAAATCTTCCAGTTGGATTAACAAAAAACTTTGTATTAGGAGTTATTAATTCTTTAGGAATAACCTTTAATGCTACTTCTTTTATTATTTCTTCTTTTTTATCTTCTCTTAAAGATTTTGGATTATTTGGGTCAACAATTTCTTCAGTATGTTGAGCAGAAATTACAACTGCTACAAGCTCCCCTTCACCATCTTTATTTTTTTTAAGAGTTACCTGACTTTTCCCATCAGGTCCTAAATAAGGTAAAATTTTCTCTTTTCTTGTATAATCAAGCCTCATAACAAGCTTTCGAGCTAATTCATAAGCAAGAGGCATGTAGTTGCTTGTTTCATTACAAGCATATCCTATCATACAACCTTGATCACCAGCCCCTCCCCTATCTACTCCTTGAGCTATATCGGGAGATTGTTTCCCAATTACATTTAAAACTCCACATGTTTGCCAGTGAAAGCCAAGTTCGCTTTTATTATAACCTATATCTTTAACAACATCTCTTGCGATTTTATTAGCATCAATTGATGCTTTGGTTGTAATTTCTCCACCAATTATTATTACTCCGCGTGTAATAAATGTTTCACATGCAACCCTTCCGTATTTATCTTGTGTAAGAATCTCATCAAGAATCGCATCAGAAATTTGATCACAAATCTTATCAGGATGACCTTCGCAAACTGATTCAGTAGTAACAATATATGAGTTCATTTTGTATCACACTTTCTTTAAGAAGGCTTTGGATAAGTAATTGTGATAGTTTGAGTTTTTCCATCCCAACCAACTTCACAACCAAGGTTTTCGGCAACGAATCGAAGAGGGAGAAATGTTCTTCCAGCAACTATTTTTGGAGCTAATTTGGGAGCTTGAATATCAATTGGAGTTGGAATACCGTTTATTTTTGCAACTGGATTATCGATCCATAACTCTATAACTATATTGTCTTTTGTGATCGTAACTTTTCTTTCAGTTGCATTCCAGTCAATTTTACCTTCTATTGACTCAACAACTATTCTAATTGGAATCAAGGTTCTTCCAGAAGCTTTATCAATAAATGGAGGAGCTTCGATTTCTTTAGGTGAACCATTTACAAAAACAGTTTTATTTCCAACTACAAGGATAATAACAGTTGGTTTCTTTTTTGTAATAGTTAATGTTACTTTGCTTTCGTTTCCGTTTGGATCGGTTGCTATAATTTCAAATTTGTTTTCCCCATCTTTAAGTTCTACTTCTAATGTAAAGGTACCATCTTCCTTTACTTGTACTTCTTTGCCATTGATAGTTACTTTGGCTCCTGTTTCGGTTTTACCTTTAATTAAAGCAGTTTTTTCATATGTAGGTTCAACTGGCTCGACTTCAAGAATTGGAGGAGTTGTATCTTTTTCTTTAATTTCTACAGACAATGGTTGAACGTCTGTCTTAATATCTGTTGTATCAGGAGACTTTAAGTAAACATTTTCAAATTTAAACTCAGCTTTACCTTTACTTAAAGCATTGAATTTGAAATAAGCAATAATGCCACTACCACTAACACCAGTGGATTGTTTGCTTTTTGATAAACCAAATACTATTCTCCCTTCTTCTTTTCTGTCTCTGTAAACTAACAAAATATCAGAAATATCAGTATTATCTGTGGTAAAAAATGGTCCTTTCTCGATATTTACTAATTTAACAAGTTTTACATCGTAAAGCATGTCAAAACCAACTGCATAAAGATCAGACACATCATCAACATGTACTTCTAATGTAAAGTCACTTGCTTCGTTAGCTTCTAAATCTTTTAAAGTTAAATAAAGTTTAGCATTTGCAGCTAATGAAACATTTAACGGAATAAATGTTAGAGTTAATAAAAAGACTAATGCAAGAGAAAATAATTTTCCAATTTTCATTTTTAAATTCCTCCACTTAACGTTGTAAATTAAAATTTCAAAAATACTACATAAATATTACATAAGTGGAGATGAGCGGACTTGAACCGCTGACCTCCTCGGTGCAAGCGAGGCGTTCTCCCAACTGAACTACATCCCCATAAATGGGCCTCTCTGGATTCGAACCAGAGACCTCATCCTTATCAGGGATGCGCTCTAACCAGCTGAGCTAGAGGCCCATAATTTCAAGATACACTGAAAAAACCTACAAATATATAAATTATACAGAAAAAGAATAAAATATTAATAAATATTTTCAAGTGCTCAAATTGATTTGTTTAAAATACTTCTTTTTGTGCTTTTTCCGAGAAATCTCCGCTTCCCACATTCATGAATTCGAATATTAGGTATCTATGTTTATTTTATCTACTGAATTTCCGGGAAAGTGGAATTATCATTACAGTTTTAAGGAAACAGGAAATTGTTCTGTAAATGGAAATACACCGAAGTATTATTGAGGATTTACTATGCACTTTTACAAGATTTTCTTTTAACTTTAACATCTCTTTGTAATTTCTGTCACAATAAGCGTGAAAATAATAACTTTAATCCTTATGTGTGCATCTATATAACTATACAATTCTATTTATTTACTATAGCTGAAGTTTGATTTTAATAAACTCCAACAAATTTATCAATTAACTAAAAAAAAGATTAATTTTGGAGTTATTATTTTCGGAGGAACATTAATATAGTAAGGTTAACAATTTTTTTAATGTAAAGCTAATGTTTAATGTTATTTTAAATAAGTTATATAGAAATTAATAATTTACGTATAAATAGCATAAATAGAGTTCATTTATAGAGCTCTTTTAATTTTACTATCATTGGTTATACTTATTTAGTGGTTTAGACTTATTATTAGGAGATGAGATGAATAAAGTCTGCGCTGTGATTGGACTTCAATGGGGAGATGAAGGTAAAGGAAAACTTGTTCATATTCTTTCCAACAATTTTGATTATGTTGCTAGGTTTAATGGTGGCAATAATGCAGGACATACAATAGTAAAAGAAGGAAAATCCATTATTTTTCATATAATACCATCAGGAATGCTTAATCCTAATTTATATGGTATTATAGGTACTGGTACAGTTGTAAATCCTGAAGTACTTATTGAAGAAATTAAAAGCGTGGAGGCTTTTAATGTGAAAGTTGATGGAAGGCTCTTCATTAGTGATAGAGCTCATCTTATACTACCTTATCATATAATTTTAGATGAAATTACTGAAAAGAAACGTTTCAATAAACTTGGAACAACAAAAAGAGGCATAGGGCCAGTTTATACTGATAAATTCTCAAGAGAAGGTTTGAGAGCTGGTGATATGATCGACATTCCTTCTTTTAAAGAGAAACTTTTTAATTCATTAAATGAAAAAGAAGAGTTTATAAAAGTTATCACTAATGAAGAAGTTACTATTCCTGATAAAGATGAAATAATTGATAAATACACTTATTATGCGAATTTATTGAAACCTTTTATAACTGATACAGGAAGAATTTTAAGAAATGCAATTAAAAGTGGTGGTAAAGTATTGCTTGAAGGCGCTCAAGGCACTCTTCTTGACATTGATCATGGAACATATCCTTTTGTTACTTCTTCTTCTACAATTTCTGGGAGTGCAAGTATTGGTTTAGGTATTCCACCTAAATGTATTGAAAATGTTCTTGGAATTGTTAAGGCATATACTACGAGAGTAGGTGAAGGACCATTTCCAACTGAACTATTTAATGAAGACAGCACTAAAATTATTGAGAAAGGTAAAGAATTTGGTGCTACAACCGGCAGGCAAAGACGATGCGGTTGGATTGATATAGTTGCCTTACGTTACGCTGTTGAGATTAACGGTGTAGATGAAATAGCTATAATGAAGTTAGATGTTTTGGATGAGTTTAAAGAAATCAAAATTTGCACTTCTTATGAACTTGATGGTAAAAAAATTGATTATTATCCTTCAAATGCTTCTAATTTATGGAAGTGCAAGCCTGTGTATGAGAAACTTTCTGGTTGGATGACAGATATTTCAAAATGTAGGAATTATTCAGATCTACCCATTAATGCGAGACTTTACATTGAAAGAATTTCAGAGCTATTAGGAGTCAAAGTTTCTATTGTTTCGGTGGGGCCTGATGAAAAGGAAACAATAAGTCTATGATTAAAAGATATACCCTTCAAAATATGAAGAATGTTTGGTCAGAAGAGACTAAATTTTCAAAGATGCTTGAAATTGAGCTTCTTATATGCGAAGCATGGAATAAACTCGGGAAAATACCAGATAACAGTCTTTTAAATATTAAAAGTAAAGCCAAATTTAATATTGAAAGAATAAAAGAAATTGAAAAAATTACAAATCATGATGTTATAGCTTTTGTTACAAATGTTTCTGAAAATATAGGTGATGATGGAAGATTTATCCATATGGGAGCAACTTCATCCGATATACTTGATACTGCTCTTGCCCTTCAAATGAGAGATGCAGTAGATATTTTAATTGATGACCTATTAAAACTTAAAGATGCATTGAGAGAAAAGGCTATTAAATATAAAAATTTGCTAACTATAGGGAGAACTCATGGTATCCATGCTGAGCCTACATCGTTTGGTTTGAAATTTGCATTGTGGTTTACTGAAACAAAAAAGAACATTGAAAGAATGATATGGGTAAAAGATGAGATATCCATTGGTAAGCTTTCCGGTGCTGTTGGTAATTTTGCCAATACTGATCCATTTGTGGAAGAATATGTTTTGAATAAACTTAATTTAAAGCCAGCTTTAGTTTCTACTCAGATTATTCAGAGGGATGTTCATGCTCTTCTTTTAAATATAATTGCCTTGATTGGCTCTTCGCTTGACAAATATGCGCTTGAAATAAGAAATTTACAGAGAACTGAAGTTTCTGAGGTTTCTGAACCATTTACAGCAGGACAAAAGGGTTCTTCTGCTATGCCACATAAAAAGAATCCAATTATTTGTGAACGTATTTGCGGCCTTGCAAGAGTATTGAGGGGTTATTCCATTACTTCGCTTGAAAACATTCCATTATGGCATGAGAGAGATATTTCTCATTCGAGTGCAGAAAGAATTATTCTTCCTGATGCAACAACACTTCTGGATTATATGATAAACAAATTTATCTTCGTAGTTAATGACTTAGAAGTGTACGATGATAAAATTTTAAAAAATGTAGAACTCACTAAAGGAAGATATTTTTCTGAAAGAGTTCTTACTTATCTAATAGAAGAAAAGGGATTTTCACGAGAAGAAGCTTATAGTATAGTTCAGAAAGTTTCTTTTGAATCTCTTGAGCGAGATATTTCTTTTAAAGATGCCTTGAGAGAGGAAATTGCTCTAAGGGAAGTTTTAAAAGATGAGGAAATTGATAATCTTTTTGATTTAAAATGGTTTATAAGATATGTTGATTACATATACAAAAGGAGCGGGATAAAAGATGATAAAAGTTGAAATAAATATTGATCCTAAAGATAATATCCTTGATCCACAGGGTAAAACAGTTGAACATGCGTTAAAAAATCTAAATTTTAGCGAAGTAGCAACTGCGAGAATTGGGAAACATATTATTCTTACTGTCGACTCGGATGATAAAGCTACTGTTCTAAAGAGATCAAAAGAAATGTGTGACAATTTACTTTCAAATCCTCTAATAGAGAAGTATTCTGTAAAAATATTAGAATGATAAAATTCGGAGTTGTTATATTCCCGGGCTCAAACTGCGAACTCGATACTATTTATGTGATTTCAGAAATTATCAAGCGAGATGTAGTTAAAATTTGGCACAAAGACAAATATCTTCCAGATGTCCAATGTATAGTATTACCAGGGGGTTTTGCATTTGGTGATTATTTAAGGCCTGGTGCTATTGCATCTCACTCACCAATAATGCAACCAATTAAAGAGTATGTAAAAAGTGGCGGCTTAGTCTTGGGAGTGTGTAATGGTTTCCAGGTTCTTACTGAAGCTGATCTTTTACCCGGTGCATTAATCAGAAATATAGGGACAAGATTTGTTTCGAAAAAAATAAAACTAAAAGTAGAAAATAATAATACTCCCTTTACATCTTTATTTAATAAAGGTGAAATTATTGAGCTACCCATAGCTCACAAAGATGGTAATTATTATGCACCAGGAGAAGTTATTAATGAGATTAAAGCAAATAATGGTTTAGTTTTATCTTATATTGATAACCCAAATGGTTCAGCAGAAAATATTGCAGGTATTGTAAATAAGCAGTGTAATGTATTTGGGTTAATGCCCCACCCAGAGAGAGCTTATGAGGAAATTCTTGGCTCCGATGCTGGTTTAAGAATATTTAGTTCGATTGTTAATTACTTGGAGAGTTAAAGATTTGATTGAGGAAATTTTAAAAGAGCTTAATTTTTCAAAAAATGATTATGATAAAGTTGTAGAATTGATCGGTAGAGAACCTTTAATTACAGAATTAGGTATTTTTTCAGCAATGTGGAGCGAACACTGTAGTTATCGTAGTTCAAAGATATTCCTGGATAAATTTCCAAGAGAAGGAGAAAATGTTATTCAGGGGCCTGGTGAAAATGCTGGTGTCATAAAAGTAACTGATGAGATTTACCTTGCTTTTAAAGTTGAAAGCCACAATCATCCTTCAGCAGTGGAGCCTTTTCAGGGTGCTGCAACGGGAGTGGGTGGTATTATAAGAGATATTTTCACAATGGGTGCGAGGCCAATTGCAACTCTTGACTCTTTAAATTTTGGTGATCTTAATTCAAGCAAAACAAGATATCTTTTAAATGGTGTGGTGGAGGGGATCTCATTTTATGGCAACTGTGTTGGAGTGCCTACAGTTGGCGGAGAAACTCATTTTGACCCATCATATACAGAAAATCCTCTTGTCAATGTTATGTGCGTTGGGATTCTCCAAAAAAATAATTTAAGAAAAAGTATAGCAAAGACCTCAAAAGCTAAAGTCATCTATATTGGAGCTAAAACTGGTAGGGATGGCTTACATGGTGCATCTTTTGCGTCTGGCATTTTAGATGATAACGCAATTAAAAGAAGAGGATCTATTCAAGTGGGAGACCCATTTCTTGAAAAATTGCTTATTGAAGCAACTCTTGAAATTATTGAAAAAGATTTAATTGAAGCAATACAGGATATGGGAGCTGCTGGCTTAACCAGCTCATCTGTGGAAATGGCAGGAAAAGGTGGAAAGGGCATAAAACTTGATTTAGATAAAGTTCCATTAAGAGAAACTGATATGATACCATTTGAGATAATGTTGTCAGAATCTCAGGAAAGAATGCTTATTATTTCAAAAATAGGCGCTGAAAAAGAAATTAAAGATATACTTGAAAAATGGGAACTTGATTATGCAGAGATTGGGGAAATTACTGACTCTGGGTGTATTGAAATTTATTTTAATGGTGAATGTGTTTGCAATTTACCAATGGAGCATCTACTCAATCCTCCACTAAATTTAACACATCCAGAGAAAAACATAAAAGAACAAATAAAAGAATCTCCGCCCAACTTCGATCTTGAAACTCTACTTTATGATCCAGCTTTTGGTTCAAAAAGGTGGATTTACGAACAGTACGATTCGACGCTTTTCTCTAACACAGTTATTCCTCCTGGAAATGGAGCAACTTTACTCCGGGTTAAAGGTACAGATAATTTTATAGGGCTAACATTAAATAGTAATGGAAGGTTGTGTATGATAGATCCGTTTTTAGGAGCAGAAACAATTATTGCAATCTCCACAAGGAGAATTTCTGCCCTCGGCATAAAACCAGCTGCTATTACTGACTGTCTTAATTTTGGTAATCCAAATGATTCCCAAACAATGTGGGAATTTTCAGAATGTGTGAATGGTTTAGCGTCAGCCTTAAAAGATTTTAATATTCCTGTTGTGTCAGGAAATGTAAGTTTTTACAATGAAGGCAAAACAACCAGAATTAACCCAACTCCTACTATTGGTGTTGTTGGAACTGGAGAATTAAAATATATTCCTTCAAACCATTTTGTCGATTTTGATGATTTAATTGTCGTTTTTGGTGGTGAGACAAAAAAAGAATATTTCGATTTTAATGTTCTCCCTGCTCTTTCTTTGGATCTTGAAATATCAGTTCAGGAATTAATACGGACTTTAATAAATAATTGTTTAGTAAAAAGCGTTCAAAGTATTGATAGGGGCGGTATATATCTTCAATTAGTTAGAAGTATTTATGATTCAGATATAGGTGCAAAAATTGAAAATATACCTCCAGGCTTTAGTGCAGAAGAATTTTTATTAAGTGAATCTAATAGTAGATATCTTGTGACTATTTCTACAGATAACATTGATAAAGTTACAAATATAGCTGGTAATGAAAAAGTTCTTATTATAGGAAAAACTATTAAAGATTACTTTACTATAAATGATAAATTCAATTTAAGAGTATCTGAAATAAAGGATATATATGAAAGGAGCTTTAGAAGATTTTTCGATTGAAGCAAATACACGAAAATTGCGGACTATTTGCAGTATCTAATATGCGTAATGCAGCATTTTATACTTATCTTGGACTTTTTTCACTCCAACACAGAGGGCAAGAAGGTGCAGGGATAGTAGTCTTCGATGGAGAAACTTTTCATAAGCATTGTGGTCCAGGTCTTGTTTCCGAAGTTTTTAATGAAAAAAATCTAAAAAGTTTATCTGGCTATGTTTCTATAGGGCATACAAGATATTCAACTTTCGGTGACTCTAAAATTGAAAATCTTCAACCACTTGTTGCAAAAACAACGCATGGAACTATAGCGATAGCTCATAATGGGACATTAACAAATGCAATTTCTCTAAGAAACAAACTTGAAAAAAATGGTGCAATATTTTCTACAACCACCGATAGCGAGATAATTCTTCATTTAATTGCTCATTCAAAAAAGAGATCGTTAAAAGATGCAATTATTGAAGCACTAAAAGAAGTAGAAGGTGCATATTCTCTGATTATTCTTAAAGATGATACCCTCTATGCAATAAGAGATCCTAATGGTTTTAGGCCTTTAGTAATTGGCAAAAAAAATTCATCGTATATTATAGCATCAGAAACTTGTGCATTAGATATAGTGGGAGGGGAATTTGTTGGAGAAGTGAAGCCTGGAGAGCTTGTTACCATAAAAGGAAATAATATTTTAAGAGAACAAATCTTACCAATCAAAAAAAGCAGTTTCTGTATATTTGAATTTATTTATTTTGCAAGACCTGATTCTTGCTTTTTTGGTAAAAATGTAAATAACGTTAGAGAGCTTGATGGTATGATATTAGCAAATGAAGCAAACATTACTGCTGACTGTGTTGTACCAATTCCAGATTCTGCTCTTGCTATTTCTCTTGGATTTTCAAAAGGTTCAAGTATAGAGTTTAGGCATGCATTTGTTCGTAATCATTATGTCGGTAGAACATTCATCGAACCAGCTCAGAAAATTAGAGATCTGGATGTAAAAATAAAGCTTAACTTGATCAAGTCCGAAGTAAAAGGAAAAGATGTAGTTATTATAGATGATTCGATTGTAAGGGGAACTACCTCAAAAAAAATAGTTGAAATTGTAAGAAAAGGTGGTGCAAAAAAAATAAGTTTCTGTGCAGGATTTCCACCTATAAGGTATCCGTGCTATTACGGAATTGATTTTGCAAGAAGAGCTGAATTGATTGCTGCGAATAAAACAATCGAAGAAATTAGAGATTTAATAGGAGTAGATTATCTAAAGTATATTTCTCCAGAAGGAGTTATTAAAGCAACAGGAATGGAAGAGAAAGATTTTTGTACAGCTTGTTTCTCTGGGGATTATCCTATTGCTATTAAAGATGTTCCAGCTAAAATTTAGGACTATAGTGTTAAAATGAAAAACATAGCTATTTTTATTTCTGGGAGAGGAAGTAATTTAGAGTCAATTCTTAGAAAACACAAAGAAGGTTATTTTAATTGTAACATTTCATTTGTTTTATCTAATAAACCTGATGCACGTGGTTTGTCCATAGCTAATAATTATGGAATTAAGACCTTTATATTAGAAAGGAAAAACTTTAAATCAAAAGAGAAATTTGAGGAAGAAATTCTTAATAAATTGAATGAACAAAACATTGATCTAATTGTACTCGCTGGTTTTATGATGATACTCTCAAAAAATTTTGTTAATTCATTCGGTAAAGATATAATCAATATTCACCCATCACTTTTACCAGCATTTCCAGGTGTTAATTCTCAAAAACGGGCGTTAGATTATGGAGTTAAATTTTCTGGTTGTACGGTCCACTTTGTTACAGAAGAAGTTGATGGGGGACCAATAATTTTACAAGAGGTTGTCCCCTGTTTTGATGACGATTCAGAAGAATCGTTATCAGAAAGAATTCTTGAGAGAGAACATTTTATTTTACCCTATGCTATAAAACTAATAACTGAAGATCGTATTATAAGAGTAGGAAGGAGGGTGTTTGTAAAGAATGATAAAAATTGAAAGAGCCCTTGTTAGCGTATCTTCAAAGGAAAAGCTTTTTGAATTTTGTAAAGTATTAAGGGATTTCAATGTTGAGATAATAGCTACATCAAATACTTATTCATTTCTTAAAGAAAAAGGAATAGAATCTATTCATATTTCTAAATACACAGATTATCCTGAATTAATTAATGGGAGAGTTAAAACGCTTCACCCCAAAATATTTGGTGGGATATTGGCAAGAGAAGAAAAAGGGGAAATCTCCGAGATTAACAAATATGGAATAAAAAAGATTGATCTTGTATGTGTTAATTTGTATCCATTTATAAAAGTTAGTGAAAAGACAGATAACGAAGAACTACTTCTTGATGAAATAGATATCGGCGGAGTTGCGCTTTTAAGAGCAGCAGCAAAGAACTACAAAGAAACTGTTTCTGTTCCAGACCCTTCTTTCTACGATGAAGTTATATCCGACCTTGTCGAGAACAATGGCTTTATTTCTGAATCTCTCTCTTTTAAACTTTTGAAAGAAACATTTAGACTTACATCTTCTTATGATGCAGCAATTTTTTCTAAATTTAGTTTCTTATCAGGTGAAAATGTTTCTTTAAAATGCTTTAAAAAAGTTACTGATTTAAGATATGGCGAAAACCCTCATCAAAATGCTTCATACTGGAAAGTGCTACCAGCAAAGGATTCACTTATTCTTGGAATGGAGCAACTGCATGGTAAAGAGCTTTCATACAATAACATCTTAGATGTTTCATCGGGGCTTCAATTAATAAATGAGTTTAGCGAAAGCGCCTGTGCGATTGTAAAACATACCAATCCCTGCGGAGTAGCAGTAGCAGAAAATATTGAGTCAGCTTACTTAAATGCTTATGAATCTGATCCGGTATCTGCTTATGGTGGTATATACCTATTTAATAGAGAGGTGAACTCAAAAACTGCAGAATATTTAAGTAATTTATTTATTGAAGTAGTTTGTGCACCATCTTATTCAGAAGATGCATTAAATTTATTGAAAAAAAAGAAAAATTTACGAATTCTGAAAAAAGTTACAAATGATTTTCCCGAATATGAGTTTAGGAGCGTTGGTAATGGTATATTGATGCAATCTAAAGATGAACAGCTATATTCAGAAATTAAAGTATATCCTACTTTTGAATCCATTTCTGAAGAAATAATGAAAGAAATATTATTTGGCTTAAAAGTTGCAAAACATGTTAAGTCTAACGCCATTATTATTACAAAGGATAGAAAAACTATTGGTATCGGTTGTGGACAGCCTAATAGAGTTTTAAGTGCAAAAATTGCTCTCTCTCAAGCTGGAGATAAAGCAAAAGGTGCAATTCTCACTTCAGATGGTTTTATTCCTTTCAAAGATACTATAGAAGAAGCAGCAAAATATGGAATTAAGTATGTCGTAGAGCCTGGTGGATCAATAAGAGATACAGAAGTTATTGACGAAGCAAAAAAGAATAATATTATTTTAATATTTACAGGAATGAGGCATTTTTTGCATTAGGTTGATAAATAGTTAAAGTTTCAAAAGGAGGGGTTTTGAGTTCAAAAAAACTAAATATGCTTGTTCTTGGTGGGGGTGGTCGAGAGCATGCAATATGCTGGAAATTATCTCAAAGTGAGAGAATTAATAATTTGTTTTGTATACCAGGCAATGCCGGCATAGAACCAGTTGCTAAGACTATTCCAGATATAAATATTACAGATTTTAATAGAATTAAAGATTTTTCTTTTGAAAATAATATAGATATAATATTTGTCGGTCCAGAGCTTCCGCTTGTAAAAGGAATAAAGAATTTTTTTGAAAATACTAAAGTTAAGGTATTTGGTCCTTCACTCCAGGCTGCTCAATTAGAAGGTAGTAAAATTTTTACTAAAAATTTCCTTTCTAAATATAACATTCAGACCCCTAAATATAATACTTTTTTTAGTAGCGATGATGCTATTTATTTTGTTAACAGCATAAAAAAATATCCTGTAGTTATTAAAGCTGATGGTTTAGCTGCTGGAAAAGGTGTTATGATTGTTTCTAATGAGCATGAAGCTGTTAATTGTATTAAAGATATGATGGAGTGTAAGAAATTTAAATCTGCAGGCGAAAAGATAGTTATAGAGGAGTTTATTAGTGGCAAGGAGCTCTCTTACGAATTAGTCGTAGATGGCAAAAATTATGTTGATCTTATGCCATCTCAAGATTATAAAAAAGCATTCGACCAAGATTTGGGTCTTAATACCGGTGGTATGGGTAATATTGCTCCCCCACCATGGCTTAGTTTTGATCTTAAGAACAAGATAGCGGACGAAGTCGTTAAAAAAATAGTTTCAAGTATTGTTACTGAAGGAATTCACTTTAGTGGTATCCTTTTTATTGGAATGATTATTTCTTCTTCAATTGCTCAAGTTCTTGAAATGAATGTAAGGTTGGGAGATCCTGAAGCTCAAGTAGTCCTCCCTCTTCTTAAAAGCGATCTACTTACTACCGTTGAAATGGTTCTTAATGGAGAAATAGAAAAACTAAAACTTGAATGGCTTGATAAATATGCAACTTGTGTAGTATTAGCATCCCGTGGTTACCCCGGAGAATACGAAAAAGGTAAGGAAATAAAAGGTCTAAATGAAGCGGAGTCGATGGATGGAGTTTTTGTTTTTCATGCTGGAACTGCTTATGAGGACGGGAAATATTATACTAATGGCGGAAGAGTCTTAGATGTTGTAGGACTTGGTAAAACAAAAGATGAATCAATAAAACATGCTTATGAAGGGGTTTCAAAAATTCACTTTGATGGTATGCACTATCGGAAAGATATAGGACTATAAATAAATTATTTATTTTAAAAAATTTATATGAATAAATATTTCTGCTACTAATAAAATTATTCCAACCCCTTAATTAATTGGATAGTTTGTACTAAAATTAACAGTTTTGTAAAAGAGATGGAATGTTCTTAGTGGTGTACCTATTCTTCCTTTCATTTACATAAAAGACTCCTTTTATTAAGTTTAAAGTCTCATATGTTTCGCAACTTATTCAGGAAAAAGAGTGAAAAAAGTAAAAAAAATAAAAGAAAGGTATTTCATTATTTAAGGTAGTGACAGAATTGTCATTTTTACACTACTTATATATATGGAGGGTATTTTTATTTAAGAAGAAATATTTTATTTTTGTGATTATTTCTCATCTTTTTCCGAATCTTAACCATTTTTTCGTTTATTTTAATCTTAAATTCACTTTAACTCTTTGTATTTCTGCCACAATAAGGCATGAAAATAATATCTTTAATCCTTTTCTTATACCACTTATATAACTAAACAATATAAATTCAACCTCTTTATTAAATATAATTTTATAATTTTGGAGTTATTATTTTCGGAGGAATACTTTGTCTATTTTTTATTGGAATTGCAACTAAGCATAATATGGATCTAAGTAAAGGTGGAGATAGAGAAAATAAAATTGAAGTGATGAAAGAGATTACAAGTTGCTTGATAATTTCAAAATGAATAGTAAATTATTCCTAAGAATAAATTACTGAAAGCAGGGATTAATTATGACAAAGATTACAAAGTTTTTAACTCTTGTAATGTGTTTCCTTCTTTTCTTTATTAATTCATCGATGCTTATTATGGCTCACTCAAATTTGGATTCATCAAACTCAAAAATTGATTCTTCTTTTCCTACTAATATATTTAGGCTTTCAAAAGAAGTGCCTGTTATTGTTGAGTTAATAGAGGAACCTGTTGTTCCTTATAGCTTTAAATTATTTAATAATCAATATTATTTCAAAAAAACAAATTTTTCTTCAGAGAATTTTGACACTAATTATGAAATTAATCTTATTCAAAATCAGAATGAATTCTTAAATTGGCTAAATTGTAACGATATTAATGTAAAAATTAGGGCTCGATGTACTTATGTTGTAAACTCGATATCTTTAGATGTTAAAGGATGGGATATTCCAAGAATTATCAAGAATCCAAATGTAAAAAAAGTTCACTATGATAACTTGATTTTTCATCCTTACAGAGCTATAGCAGCTCAAACTACTGGTGCTTATAAGGTTTGGAAAGGTGAAGGTGTATCAAAAGCAACAGGAAAAGGCGTACTTGTTGGTGTAATAGATTCTGGAATTGACAAGAATCACCCTGAATTTAAAGGTAAAATAAAAGGTGGTTATGATCTTGCAGATGGTGATGGTGATTTTCAGGATTCAGACTTTCATGGAACAATGGTTTCAGGGATAATTGGAGGATTAGGTGATAAAGATTACCTTCGTGGAATGGGGTATGATGTTAATTTTATGATTTATAAAGTATTTTCTGAGAAATTCAAGGGTGGGAGAGAAATCATACCTGCAATTGATAGAGCAGTTGCAGACAGATGTGATATTATAAATTTATCACTTGGTTCTCCAGGCCCTTTTGATGCTAAAGGGAATACGATTTATCATACTGCCGTGAGAAATGCTACAAAAGCAAATGTTATGGTCGTTTGTGCAACTGGTAACGAAGGAAGTGTGTCTAATTTAATGCCTTCCCCTATTGGACCACCCGCAGGAATTGATGAAGCTTTTGCTGTTGCTTGTTCTGATGACAGATGTTTTCAATTAATTAAAGTTCTTGAAAAAGAAAAGTTTATTACAGGGAGAAAAGTGCCATTTTCACCTCCATTTAAAAAAGAATTAACAGGAACGACTATTGTAGATTGCGGATATGGAAAAAAGGAAGATTTTGAAAATGTAGCTGGTAAAATAGCTCTTATAAAAAGAGGACCAATAGATAAACCAATAAGTTTTCGTGACAAGATTTTAAATGCTAAGGAAGCAGGCGCAAAAGCAATTATAATATATAATTATGACTCAACAGGTTTGATTGTTCCTTCTTTTTTTGAAGCTTCAGAAAATCCTTATTCTATAGAGCTTATACCTTCAGTCTTCATAACAAAAGAAGATGGTGATTTTTTAATCTCTATTCTTGATAAGAATCCAAAGCTTTCTTTTGAAGAAGGTTCTGGAGTAACAATGGCAGATTACACATCAATGGGTCCAACTGCTGATGCATGCTTTAAGCCAGAGATATCAGCTCCTGGTTCCTACATTTACACTACCTATCCCGAAAAAGATAAATTTTATGGAATGGGACATGGAACTTCTTCTGCTTCTCCTATGGCTGCAGGTCTTGTTGCATTGATTAAAGAAGTTCAACCAAAATGGAAAACAGACGAAATAAAATCTGCTCTTATGAATACCGCAACGATTCTAAAAAATCCTTTTAATGGCAAACCAATTACATTTCTTTTACAAGGCGCAGGAGAAGCTGATGTGAAAAAGGCAATAAACACACCTTGTTTTATAAATCCACAAGCAGTTGTTATAGAAAATACAAGTAGTAAAACTATTGAATTTACATTGAAAAATATATCTAATGAAAAAAGCGAATATTCTTTGGGCTATGAAGTATTTCTTGAAAAAGAGGATATAAATCCATTAAAAATCGATATTAATCCAACTAATATTACTTTAAATTCAGGTTCAAGCCTTAAGTTTAGTGCAAAATTTGCCATAGAGAAGAGTAAATTCAAAAAAAGCAGAGTAGAAGGAATTATAAAGTTAGGAGAGCTTCACATACCATTTGTAGTTTTTAATGATAATGTAGATAAAGTACCCAAGCAAATTTCTAATATAAAAATTGATCCTGAAAATCTTTACTTTAAAGATAGTAAAGAAAAATCTAATATTAATATATCTTTTAGCTTAAATTATGGTGATAAAATTAGATTCAAGGATATCGATGCATATAATTATGCTTCAAATTATGGGGATGTAAAAATTGTCATAACTGATAAATATAATGAAGAATGGTCAACTATTTCAAATCTTTCAGGTTATCTTATAGGAGACTATAAAATAAAATGGGATGGGAGAAATAAAGATGGGTTGCTATTTTTACCAGAAGGAAAATATTATCTTCAATTTTTCACAAAGGAAATGATAGTTTCAAATGCAGGTAATGAATTGAAGGAAAGTGTTGCCGAGAAAGTTGCTTTTGAAGTTAAACAGTCTATTGTTCCTGAACCATCGCAATTAATTTTATCTTGTTTGAGCAAGTATAAGTTAAAAGAAGATTTCTTATTAAATTTATATGTAAATAACAATAATGATTTTAAGCTTAAAGGACTTGAAATTAGCATTAATTATGATGCGAAAAGATTATCATGTAAAGAAGTATTATTAGGAAGTGAATTTGCTTCACCAATCGATTCAGAGGAAGATAATAAAATTATTTCTGAGATTTATGATGATTTAGGTATTGTGAATATAAAAATATTAAAGAAAGAAGCAATAGAAAATAATGAAAGAATTAAAATAGCTTCTATTCATTTTAAGGGAGTTGATATTGGGAAGCTTAAATTTAAGTGTATAAATTCCTTTTTCTTGGTGGATGAAGAATATGTAGTGAAAATAAAACCTGTTTTTCCTGCTATAGAAATAACAGATAAAAATTTCTTATTAGCAGATCTGAATAATGATAAAAAGACAGATATATCTGACCTCTCCATTTTCTCTGCATCTTTCGGTTCAACAGAAAAAGATAATGAATATAAGGAGATTTGCGATTTTAATCAGGATAAAATAGTTGATTTAGAAGACTTAATAACTATTTCTAAAGAATTTGGAAGTTCTATTTAGAGAATTGGTGAGTATTTAGTGAATGTGAAGCAAGATTATTAAGGGAGCGATTTTAAAATCGCTCCCTTAAAGTGTATTAATCCTATTTCTTTCCGTTCATAGCTTTACGGGTTTGTCCCCATATTACTTTGTGAGCTTGAACTGTATTTGTATCTTTATTGAGTGGTCCAAAGACATTTACTTTGTCACCATTCTTCAATTCATCTGGAAATACAAAAGAACCATCTTTTATGAAATCTGTCCAATCTTCATACTTTACTTTTATTGATTCATTGTTAAGTGTGGTAAGCGTAAATTCTTTTGCATTGTAATTAATTCCACTTACTTCCCCTCTTATTGCATTCTTTAAAAAACCACGGGGACCTCTATCTCCAGGTGGTTTTTGTTGAGGAAGCTCACCGTAGATTACAGCCATTGCTTCTATTTTCTTACCATCTAAATCTATTTTTCCGTTTACTGTGACCTCTTCTCCATTTTTAAAGTCTTCTGGTGTTGAAGGCTTAAGATCCCTAAAAAATTTTGTTGAATCAGTATAAGTGACGTTAAAAATTATTTCATTTCCATTTGGATCCTTTGACTTAAGGTCAAACTTTTTGCTCTCCAGATTTAATTTGTCAATTGTTCCCTTTATAAGTGGAGGTCTTCTATCACCTTTTCCGGGAAGAGTTCCCCACGCTACTAAATGTGCATTAATAGTCTTTCCATCATCGCTTAGAGGACCACTTACTAAAACTTTTTCTCCATCTTTAAGTTCAGTAGGTTCAACATTATTTCCATCATGAACGAATATAGTATCATCTGTATAGACTACTGAATAGTTACTATCCCCAACTAAATCAAACTTTTTTGCGCTATAATCTATGTTTTTAACAGTTCCCTCATATTTTCCTCTTTGCCCAGGTCCAGCAAATGTAAATGGAGCAATAATTCCTAAAGCCATTACTGCTATTAAAAACCCTATTAGTACTTTTTTCATTCTACCTTTTTCTCCTTTCAAATAAATTTACTTATATTTAATTAATTACGAATAATTACCCTTTTTGCGATGTTAAATTTTATCTTCTAAATTCATTACATATTTGCAATCACCTCCTTTGGCTTGGATTTACGAATCTTGGAGGTAATGGTGAAGGAGCTTTTTGAATGATTTTTAACGCAATTATATAGCCTTCATCATTTATAGTATCAATCCTTACAATATTTCCCGGTATTAAAGGAATATGTGGTGGGTGCAATATTGTTCTGGGAGTAAATTTTACTTCCTTCACAGAACCATCTTTTAGCAATAAAGATATTGAGTTTTCATTTATTGATACAACTTTACCAATAATTGGTTGAATTCCTATGGTAGTTGGATTTAGTTCTCTTACTCTTAATGCTTCAACTAAGTTTGATGAAATTATGTATTTTGCTTCAATTTCTAAATTAGTTCCTTTTTCAATTGTTGTCTCTAATTTTGTATTTTCACTGAGATATATTTTTAATGGAAAAGTATTAATGGTGATTGATCCTGTTTCTGGAGTATATGCCTCAACTTCACCGCGAATAAGTAGAGGTTTTTCCTGCATTTCGAGTTTTCTTCTAAATTGTTGCAATTGGTTTATTGCAAGACGAGGATCTACCCCCTTTTTTCTCGCTATAATTCCCCAGCTATAATTATTATGACGCATATTAATAAGTTCTTCTGGTTTAGCATTTGTTAATTTAGAAACAATTACTATTGTAATTATTTCTGTATCGTCCTGATTTTTAATCCTTAATCTGTAGACATCCTGTGGATTTAACCCGTATTCTTTTTCGAAAACAGTTTGTAAGGTTGCAGAATTTATAGGAAATCTTGTTTCGTTAAGCGAGGATGATAAATATGTATTTTTGAGTTCATTTATGTTCTTGTTTATTCTATACGAATTTACTATGTCAACTAGTGTACCATTATTCCCAAATACAGGAAAAATTGCTGAAAAAACGATTAAAATTGAGAGAGATACTGGAACTAAAACTCTAAAAATAGAAATAAATGCCCTTCTTTTATTAATGTATGATTCATATCTCTCAATTGCTCTATAAAAAATCCCTCTTTCAGCTTTTACATCCTTTGCGAATTCATTTAATTCATATTTCAATTTTTCTTCTTCGTTTTTTTCGTTGAACATTAAGTAACACCTCTTAATTTCTTTAATGTTCTATGAATTCTTACTTTCACTGTGTTTTTTGGTAACTTTAGAATTCTGGAAATCTCTTCAATTGTTAATTCGTAGTAATATCGTAAAGTAATAATTTCCTTTTCTTTTTGTGTTAGCTTTTTTAATCCTTCTCTTACATCTAATATTTCTTCTCTATTTAAATTAATAGTAGAAGGTTCTATGTATGTCTGATCTGCATTATCTTTAAATAGAGTTATTTTATTTTTGTTTACGTAGTTTCTTGTTTCATTAATGACTATACTTGATAACCAAGGCCTGAAATCTCTTTCTATATCAAAGCTTTGAATGCGAGTAAAAACTTTAAAAAAGACATTCTCTGTAACATCTTCAGCTTCCTCTACTCTTCCAAGCATTATATAGGATGACCTCATCACATAATCTTTATATGTTTCGAAAATTTCACTCATTGCTTCTCGATCTCCATCTTTTGCTCTCTCAATAATTTCCTTACTTATTTCTTCCATACTTTATACCTATATTTAATTCAAAGGTTACATAAATTTAAAATTTTTAATATTTTAATCTAGTTTATTATAGGAAAAGAGTAATAATTTGTAAGAAAATTTGATAACTTTTTTATTAGATATAAAATTATTTCAGTGAAATTTTTTAATATAGGGGGAAATAGTTGATGAAGAAATTTACATTAGTTCTTCTTGTGTGTCTAATTACAGTTGTTTCTTTGAACTTATCTAGTTGTGGCAATGGAGGAGAAACAACTCCGCCAGCCAATAATAATGGAGGAGAAACAACTCCGCCCACAAGTGGAGAATCTTTGCTTATTCCTGTTGACAATGCAAGAGACGCAGGAGATTGGGAATTGCCAATTGTTGCAAATCCTGGCGATTTTGGCATACAGGACAAGGTTAAGTTGAGTGAATTACTTGCAAATCCAGATGTTAAAGCCGTTGTAATCGATTTCTGGGCAACATGGTGTGAACCCTGCAAAGAAGAAATGCCTTATCTTGAGAAAATTTATCAAGAATATAAAGACAAAGGGTTAGCAATGCTCGTTATTACAGTAGATTCAAGCCCGCAACTTGAGAATGAAATTAAAAAAGATGTTGAAGAGTTAGGTGTTACTTATCCAATTCCATGGGATATGGAAAGTGAAGTCAAATTATTTTATGGTATTGGTGCAATACCTGTAACATATTTGATTGACAAAAACGGTAAAATAAGGTTAGAGCACTCTGGGTTTAGCCTTCCTGAAGGAGAAGAATTCATCGAAGATTTAAGAAAAGCTGTAGAGGAGCTTATTTCGCAGTAATAAATGCAGATTACTTCTGGAGACTCTCGAGGGAAAAAACTTTTTTTCGCTGAGAGTCTCCATATCAGACCTACAAGCGATAAGGTAAGGTCAGCAGTTTTTGATGTAATACGCTTCAATTTAAAAGGAAGTAAGTTTTTAGATTTATATGCTGGAACAGGTGCCGTAGGAATTCAAGCTTTAAGTGAGGGAGCAATATTGTCTTTTTTTGTGGAAGAAAATTGGAAATGCATAAATACAATAAGAAAAAACATTAAAGAATTGAATTTCAATGAGAAAGCTACAATAATTAAGAAAAAGGTAGAGATATTTCTAAGCGATAGCAATGTAGATGATATATTAAAAAACTTTAATTTTATTTTTCTTGATCCACCATATAACTTAACCGATAATGAATATGAATTCGTTGTTCAAAAATTAAGTTCTTCTATATTTGTTGGCACAACTGTGATTGTCGAACATTCTTCTAAAAGATTGAATAGCGACTTCTTTATGAAATTAGGTTTTTCTGATTACAAATTCAAAAAATATGGTGATACTGCTTTATCTATACTTTATAAATAAAATATGAGAATGGATAATAATCTTAAAATTGCAGTTTATCCTGGAAGTTTTGATCCTTTAACTTTTGGACATATTGATATAGTTGGTAGAGCATTAAAAATTTTTGATAGAGTCATTATATCTGTTGCAAAAAATGTTAGGAAAAATTATATGTTTTCTCTCAATGATCGTATAGAATTTCTAAAAGAATATTTTAAGGATAATAATTATGTTACAATTGATACGTTTGATGGACTACTTGTTACTTATCTAAAAAAGAATAGGTATAAGAATGTAATTAGAGGATTAAGGGTTCTTTCAGATTTTGAATATGAATTTCAAATGGCTATAACCAATAAGCAATTATATAAAGATTTCGAAGTTGTATTTCTTATGAGTGACATAAAATATGCTAATTTAAGTTCCTCTCTTGTTAAAGAGATAATAGAACTTAATGGTGACATAAGTAATTTTGTTCCTCAGGTTGTTCGCGATAGAATAATAAAAATAAAAAAAGGAGGAAGAAGAAGATGAGTTTTGTATCACAATTTGATGAGCTTATAAATATTTTAGAAGGTGCTAAGAAAATCCCACTTTCTAATAATGTCATTGTAAACAAAGAAAAGATTGAATCGATTATACTAAAACTTAAAGAAGAATTTCCTTCTGAATTTAGAAATAGCGAGCAAATAATTAGTACTAGAGACGAAATAATAAGCCAGGCAAAAGCACAGGCTGATCGAGTAATAGAAGAAGGTAAAAAAGAAAGAGATAGGCTTACCTCTCAGGAGGAAGTTTATAATGAAGCAGTAAGATTAGGAAAAGAAATTATTTTAAAAGCTAAGGAGCGAGCAGTTAGTATTATAAACAGACTAAATGAATCTCTTTCTCAAGGACTTAAATCGTTGAAAGATGATGTTTCACAAATTGATAAGGAAATTGATGATGCAAGAAAAGATTTCTTAAATGAGCTTAAAAATATGAATAATGACATTATGAATGCTTAAATTAATGAAAGGAGTTGACTAAAAGCAATGCCAATTTATGAATATAAGTGCAAAAATTGTAATAAAGAATTTTCAATCTTTTTTAATTCTTTTGACACTGGAGAAGTTCTATGTCCTTCTTGCGGTAGCAAAAATATAAAGAAGTGTATTAGCAATATTATGAGAATAAAAAAAGGTGAAGAGGATGATAATTCTTCATCTTCCTGCGGTTCATGCTCATCCAATAATTGTTCAACCTGCGGGATGTAAAGATGATGCATAATAATATTAAGAAAAAGTTATTTCCTATAATTTTAATTATTTTTGTTTTATTTTCTCCATTGTACTCAATAGATGCTGAAAACAAAGATATATGCGATTATAAATCAATTACAAATTCATTTTCATCTAAAAATGCTTATTCATACTTAGAAGAATTAACTTCTGATAAATTTGAGGGAAGACAATCTGGTTCTAAAGGAGCTGAACTTGCAGCAGAATGGATTGCTAATCTTTATGAAAGTTATGGATTGATACCTGGAATCAATGATTCATATTATCAGGAATTTGATATTCCTTATTATGAAGTTATGCCACCACTATTTTTTTCTATAAATAGCTCGAAAATAAATGAAGAATTTATATATAAAAGAGATTTTATAGTATTACCAGGAAGCGGAAGTGGTTCTATTGAATCTAAGGTTGTTTTTGTTGGTTATGGTATTACTTCTGGATCCAAAGGATATGATGACTATAAAAAAGTAGATGTATCTGGTAAAATCGCTCTTATAATGCGGAGAGGTCCTGAAACTTTTGATTTAGGCGAAGAAGCACTTTATTTTAAAACGAAAATAGATAATGCAGTAGAACATGGAGCGATTGGTGTAATTGTTTCTGAAAAAGCAACAGAAAAAAATAAAATGAATATGAATACAAAATATGTAAGCAGCAGCTATGGTTCAATACCTGTTTTATTCGCAACATGCGATGCTGCTAATAAATTTCTCCTTGAAAAAGGAACCTCTCTTATAGAAGTTGAAAAGAAAATTGATAAAGAAAAGACACCATTTTCATTTGAAACAAATTGCAGTTGTAAAATGGAAGTTAATGTTTTATATGAAGTGAGAAAAACTTCAAATGTTATTGGATATTTACCAGCTAAAGATCATAAAACAGAAGATTCAGTTTTGATTACTGCACATTATGACCATCTTGGCAGAGATAATATTGATGGTTCGATTTATAGAGGAGCAAATGATAATGCTTCTGGTACATCTGTCTTGCTTGAGATTGCGCATAGTTTATCTGTTAATTTTTATCTACCAGAAATTAATATTGTTTTTATAGCTTTCTCCGGAGAAGAAGAAGGTTTATGTGGATCATTTTTCTATGTTAATAATCCAATATTTCCAATTAAAAAAATAAAAGCTGTTCTGAACATGGATATGGTAGGCACCGGGAGCGGTAAGTTATATGCAGGAACAGATCCAGTTATTTATAAAGAGCTTTCAGAAAATATAAAAGTTAGTTGTGATTGCTTAAAAATGAATGTTCCGATAAATAAGAGATTGTTAAGTAGTGGTTCGGATCATTATTTTTTTCATATAAATAAAGTTCCTAATGTATTTTTTATTAGGGATAATCCAACTGGAATTGGTGGCTACCATGATACTTTAGATACAGTTGATACGGTAGACCCCGCTAATCTTAAAGAAACAGGCGATCTTGTGATATTAATTACTTCAATTTATGCGAACCCATTTTTTATTACCTTTGATGAGTATTATTGGAAAGAAAAAGTATCTTTACATGAAAGAATTCTTTTTAGTGGTGTAAAAAGAGGCGATATGTCTCTTACATTGAATGAAGAGGAAATACCCTCTGATTTAGATAAATTTTATAAAGTGTTTTCTTTAAATAGTGGTGATAATGTAATTAATATTAGGGTATTGATCGATGGGAAGCTTTGTTTTGAAAAAATCATAAATATAAAATGTGCTTCAGATGAAAACTTAATTTGTGATTTCAATTTTGACCTTAAAGTTGATTTAAATGACCTAATTGAATTTTCGCGATTTTATAAAGATAAGGTTTCTAATTATGGATTAAACCAAATCTTTGACATAAATAATGATAGTTTTGTTAATGAATTTGATCTTTCTAAATTTGATTCATGCTTTGGGTATTTCTATAATAACTAAATAATGCCAAAATATGATTATGTTTTTACAACAGAACGAGAAAGAACAAGAAAAAGAAGATCAAATTTTATAATTATCTTTTTACTTCTGTTTTTAAGTTTTACAATTTTTTTATTTCTATCACATAGGCAGGATATTACATTAAGTAGTATAAAACTATATTTTTATGATCCTAAAAAATTGGAGTTAATCCCAATTGATACTAATATAGATTTTAGTGGTGATTTTGAAAAAGTCGTTAAAATGGTAATAGAGAAATTGTCTTATGCACCTGAAAATTCAAACCTTCGGTCTTTAATACCTGCATATACTCGAGTTAAATCAGTTAATCTTTCACAAGATCTATTAACGATTACTTTTTTCCCTGAAGTTGTTTCATCAGAAATTGATTCAGTAGTAAAAGAGGGAGCAACTGTTTATAGTATAGTTAATTCTTTAACAGAATTACCTGATGTGAGAAGAGTAAAAATACAAATTGAGGGAAATAACTCTGGTTTTTTTAATCGCTATATAGATATTACTAAACCAATAAATAAATTGAATGGTCAACTACCAAAAGGAAAAAAGATACTAATCTATTTTTTAAATCCAACATATCAATTTTATGTTGGAGAAATAAGAGAAGTTATTGATACTCCAGACTCCTCTCTTCAGGCTGAAAGTGTAATAAATCAGCTTATCATAGGAAGTGAATTTAAAGAATTAACTTCCTTAATTCCTCAAGGAACTAAACTTCTCAGCGTAAAAGTAGAAAATAAAATTGTGTATGTTAATTTTTCAAGAGAAATAAGGAGAATTTCTCTTGGCGCGGAAGGCGAGCTTGATCTTGTAAACCTTCTTACACTATCTCTTACAGAGTTACCCAACATAGATAGAGTAAGATTTCTTGTCGAAGGAGAAGAAACATATAGTATTGGAGGGCATCTTTCTTTAAATGAACCAATAAAAAGATGGTATGGTCTAAAAAACGATAACGATTGTATAATTTATTTTATTAATAAACTTGAACAGAAGAGTTTATTTGTGCCTACTTTTAGGAAAGTTAGCAAAATTAACGATGTAAATGAAGTTTTAAATCTTCTTTTTAACGGAGTAACTCCACTTGAAAAAGATCTTGAACTTACAACCGATATACCACTTGAAGCGAAACTTCTAAATACACAAGCAAAAGAGAATAACGAACTCCTTGTTAATGTTTCAGTTGAAATAAATAAATTTTTAAATGCACTGCAAGAGGAAAATTTTATACGCCAAATAGTCCTTACTGTGACTGAAAATTCTTCTTTTAAAAGTGTGACTATCTACTTTAATGGTAGAAATCTTGAGTCACTACCGTTTGGTACTGATGTTTCAAAATCATTTACCCGTAATTCTTTTTAGCTCAAGTAATTTATCTCTCTGCTTAAATCTTTTCAAAAATTAAATCTTCATGAAATAAATTTGAAGTTTATTGTCTGAAAAATTGTAGATATTTTTTAATTTAGTATTTTAACATTTCATGTCATTTCTGCCACAGTAAGACATTAAAATAATATCTAAATCCTTTTCATATGTCTCTTATATAACTAAATAACTAAATAACTAAATTTCTTTATCGGACATAATCTTTCTTATAATTTTGGAGTTGTGATTTTCGGAGGAGTGAAGTTAATTATAAAAAATTATTTTTATTATATTTGTGCAAAAAAATACTGTACTGTAAATCATTATGTTGTGATTAAAAATATATATTAATAAAAACTATTTTAATAATAAAAAGTGATAAAAAATAAAAAATAATTAAAAAAAATCATTTTTTTTGCTTATATTTCTTGACAAAAAGTAAAACTATTTGTAAAGT
>Ga0255347_1000678_pt1 | contig 60191 bp, 54 predicted proteins | sample wastewater_treat_2_FD_192479 | JGI IMG/M metagenome (GOLD analysis project Ga0255347, IMG submission 192479) | Wastewater microbial communities from Lulu Island WWTP, Vancouver, Canada - plant24 | ecosystem: Engineered > WWTP > Wastewater > Unclassified | place: Canada: Vancouver, British...
ACGATCTTTGATAAAGAAAAATGAAATGTTTGATCCTAATTATTGCGCAATGTAATGAAAAAATCTTTATTCCTCTTGATTTTTCTCATAATAGGACTTTATCCCCCTTAGTAAGGGGGATAATCATCAACTTTACAAACCTGCCTGCCGGCAGGCAAGCTTGCAACTTGTAACTTTATAAACTAGCCCCGTAATATTACGGGGCTATCAGTTCATCTTGCAAAAAATAGATTTTTAACTATACAATAGGGGCTATTTAATGATATTAATCGCAAAACACTAAATAACAAGCGATTGATAAACAGTTTTTTATATTTTAGATTTAATAAATGGACATTACCCCTTTTAAAGACCAAATGCAAAAAGCATTTAATTATTTAGAAAATGAATTTAAGGGCTTACAACTTGGTAGAGCTTCTACAGGACTTGTGGAAAACATTACAGTTTCTACTTCTTATGGAGATATGAAATTACCACAAATTGCTCATATAACTATTTTGGATAATCAAACCTTAAAAATAGAACCTTGGGATAAAAAAGAATGCGCTAGTATCACAAAAGCGATATATGATGCAGAACTTTGAGTCACACCACAAAACGAATCATCTCATGTTATGATAAAGATTCCTCCTTTGACTCAGGAAAGAAGGACAGAAATTTCTAAAAGAGTAAAAATAATGGGGGAAGAAACTAAAGCAAAAATCAGAGTAGTTAGACAAGATGCCATGAAAACAACTAAAAAACTTTTGGAAAATAAAGAAATTTCAGAAAACGAAAACAAAATAAACGAAGATAATGTAGAATATTTAACAAAGGAGTTCAACAATAAAATAGACAATCTTGTAAACACAAAATCAGAAGAAGTAATGAAAGTATAAAAAAATAAAGGAATTATTGATAAGAATGGTATTTAGTAATTTCATTGGGATATAGAAAGTTTTAAATTATAAGATCAAAAATGAAAGAAAATTTATTTACGATATTAGGAACTCAGCTAATTATGCGTCCAATATTTAACTTATTGGTAGTATTTTTAGCGATATTTGGATGAAATTTATGACTAGCTGTAATAGTTTTGACACTAGTTATTAGACTCGCTATGATCAGAGTAACTTCTGCAGGAAACCAAATGCAAAGCTGAATGTGAGCATTGCAACCAAAATTAAATGAAATCCAAGAAAAATATAAAGACGATCCAAAAAAACTTTCAGAAGAAACAATGAAGGTTTTCAAAAAAGAGTGAAAATGACCATTAAAATGATGTTTGATGATGTTTGTTCAACTACCAGTTTTTATCTGATTATTTTATACTGTCAGGAAATTATCTGAATGAACAATCCCAGAAACTTGGCTTTATAGCTTTTTCTATAGTTTTGGAAACAAATATGTTTCCGGACTTGCCTTGGACGACGGTAGCATAAACCACAACTTCCTTGGTATGGATTTATTAGCTACAAAAAACATTGTATTAACAGCTATTACCGTAGTATTTACATATCTACAAATGAAATTAACAAATCTAGTAAAACCACAAACACCAGCCGTTCCATGAAATGAAAAAATGCCAGATATGTCCAAAATGATGTGAATGATGACCGTTTTTATGGTATTCATGATATGAACATTTGTTTATTCTACATACGCTGTAATTGGAATATATATTACTACAACAACATTATTTAGTGTAGCACAATATGCGATACAGTATAGAAGTTTATTAAAAGCAAAACGATTGGAGTTTAGAAACAAACCACAAATAATCGGAAAAAAATAAATATTATTTTTTGAAAATATAATGAAAATTTTTTATAAAACCATTTTGGAAACACATACCCATGAAATTCCAAAAATCAAGTGATCCAGATTTATTGGAAACATTTTTCATGTGAACAATAAAGAAGAAGCTGAAAATATAATAAAAGACTTTAAGGAACAAAATAAAGATGCTACTCATAACTGTTATGCTTATACTTGTGGAACTAATATAAATTATGATTTGTTTGGAAACTTAGAAATTACTCCAGATTATTTTAGACAAAATGATGATGGAGAACCTGCTAATACTGCTGGAAAACCAATTTTAGCACAAATACAATGACATAACTTACACAATATTCTATTGATAGTAACAAGATATTTTTGATGAACATTATTGTGAGTTGGTGGTTTGATACAAGCTTATAGTGAATGCGCAAAACAAACAATTTTGAATGCAAAAATAGAAAATTTAGAAATTACAAAAAAAATGAAAATAGTTTGTGACTACAATGAGTTATGAACAATTATAAATTTTCTAAAAAAACACGATGCTAAAATACTTAACCAGGAAAATGGAGAAAAAACTACTATTGAATTTGAAATCAACAAAGGAAAAAAAGTAGACTTCTCTGCGTTGGATGTAAAAGAGATGAGATAAGTATTAGCTTTTCCCCATACCTTTCCCTCTATTTCAAACACCATTTCTTCATTGTCCGGCACCTCTTCATTTTCTTCATCAACAGCACCTCCCTCTTCAAGGACACTCATTTCATAAATTTGTATTTTCTACACAATTTCAAGTTTTTCTACCTGTTAATGGACCTTTACCACATGGCCCTGTTCAATCTCTGTTTGGCATTTATATATTTTGTAAAAATCTAAAACTTATTTTTCTATCTTGATAGACTTAACATGGATAATAGCGTCTGCTATCTTATCAAGAGCCTGATTGTATATTCTAGCAAAAGTAGACTTAGAAATACCCATTTTTTTTGCTCAATCTATAATGTCTAATTTTTCAATATTTTTTAATCTGAGAGCCTCTATTTCATCATGTAATAACTCTACCTCCTCCAATTGAATACTGAGAATTCATGCTGGTTTAAAAAATTCAACATCAGAAAAAAACTCAATATTTCTCATTTTTCTTCTCCTTCAACCCATACAGTGATTGTGTCTAAATCAACTCATAACAATCAATTAAAGGAATAAAACATCAATTATGGGAATATTCCCATAATTATATTATAAATAATAAAAGCAAATGCAAGAGATTTTTTAATTAATTTACTCTTATTGGCTTGAAATACTCGTCAACACATATTAACATCTATATCTTTAGCTTCACAACTTGATTCCATATTTGTTGATCAACATGAAGTACATTTTTCAGTATTTTAAAAAAGATTAGTATGTAAAACTAATCCTTATCTATATTCTCTATCTATTTTAGCAACCCAAAATGTCTATTAAGCCTAAAATTTAAATAGAAACATTGTAGTTAATATTTTTAGCCACTGAACTCTATGATGTTTGAAGTCCTTTCGCAAGCAGATACTCACTCAATGAACGATAACCCCCCTCTGAAGCATATTGTTGGAGTAATACCTTATCTTTTGCTTTAACCCTGATATTAATTTGTGAATCCTTTGCTATTGCTAACTCATCTCTAATCAGATATTGCATATCTTGAATAAGAATTGGTAAATCAGATTCTGGATATTCACAATCAAAGCCGGCTTCTTTACATTTAACATGAACCATTTTCTCTCAGTCCCATACTTCATCAAGAGGCTGAATAGTGAGCTGATAATTTTTCCCATCTACAGGTATGAGAATTATTGTTTCTTTAGTCATTGTTGTAAGTTTTTAAGATAAAATTTTTTGATCATAGATTTATAAACATCTTTTACTTCTCCATTATGAATAGGTAAAGGAATTGAAGTACCACTTTCAAGATGTACAAGTTTATAATGAGAGCCTCCACTGGGTTTTCTTAATTTATATCCCTCTCATTCCAAGAAAGCAATCAAATTATTCAATTTTACAACTTGAGGATTATTCAAAAAATCATCTCTAAATCTATCTTTTCTTGTCATTTATTATCAATAATATAAATTATTATTTGTATATCAAATATACATTTTTCTATACAAAATACAAACTATTTTTTACTTTTTATGTTTTTAATAAATTTTAATTTTCTATCTTTTATTAGTCCTATATGTATTTGTACATTTTTAGTTGTGAAAATATAAATTCTAGGCTATTTGTGATTGGTAGAACATCTATAATTCATTTGTAATCTTTATAAGTATACAAATACTTTTAATAAAAATATTGTAGTTAATATTTTTAGCCACTGAACTCTATGATGTTTGAAGTCCTTTCGCAAGCAGATACTCACTCAATGAACGATAACCCCCCTCTGAAGCATATTGTTGGAGTAATACCTTATCTTTTGCTTTTACCCTGATATTGATATTATCATCTTTTTTTTGAGCTTGCTCTGATTCAATCATTGCTCAAATATCTTGTAAAAGTAAAACAATGTCAGATTTAAGATATTCTTGATTTAAGTTTGCCTCTTTACAATATACTTCTACTAATTCTCCATCCTCTGGATCAACTTTTCCAGTATTTTTTATAATAAGAGGAAATTTTTTTGTTCCCACAGGAATATAAAGTGTCATTTCATTAGTTATTTTCATCTTTTTGCTGATAACTGAGATAAAATTTCTTAAGTCCTTCTTTATAGACTCCTGCACAATCTCCACGACGCAAAGGTATAATATAAGCCCTTCCATCGTCTCCTTGAATTTTTAAATGTGATCATCCAGCTTGAATCTCTACAAATCATTCACTGACAAGAAAGCTTCTGATTTTCTGAAGGGCAAGAGTTCTTGGAGCAGAAAGAAAGATTTCTTTTATCTTTTCTTTTTTGGTCATTGTAGAGCAATTCGTATAAATGTGTATACAGTATACCTATTTTTTTATAAAATGCAAATCTTTTTTACATTTTGTTTTACAAAAAAACCAACGAACAAACATAGTATTTCACTTTTTTTATTTCTTCAAGTAAGCAATTTCACCTAATTTAGCTACATTCAAAGTCCTGTTTTCAGAAAATCTCATTTTAAAAAAATCTTGAAGATCCTTTTTTATTTACTGAATATTATCATTCAATTTCAAATCAGGAAAATCAATAAGTTTAGTTGCAATAGGTAATTTTATTTTTCATTTAGAGACAGGATAGGCATGTTGAAGTTCATCTCGAAATTGTTTATAGTTTTTCACTATAACATTTGAAATAAATAGTTTGAGAACACATTTTTCTTTATAAAAAAACAAAAAAACTTTTATGCTTTAATTATATAAAAAGTCTTTTAAATTCTTCTACTTTATCCAATTTTTCCCAAGAATAATTTTCATTTCCAAAGTGACCATAACTAGCTGTCTGCTTGTATATCGGTTTTCTCAAATCCAAATAATCAATAATTCATTTCGGACTTAAATCAAAGTTGTTAACAATAAAGTCTACTATCTTATTTTTTTCTATTTTGGCAGTATTAAAATCTTCTAAAAAAATACTAACAGATTGAGCTATACCTATAGCATAACTTAATTGAATTTCACATTTGTCACACAAACCACTAGCTACTATATTTTTTACCAAATATCTTGCCATATATGCTGCACTTCTATCTACTTTGGTAGGATCTTTCCCAGAAAAAGCTCATCAACCGTGTCTACCTATCCCTCCATAACTATCTACAATAATTTTTCTACCAGTCAATCAACTATCTCACGCCGGTCCTCAAACATAGAAGCTTCAAGTAGGATTTACATAAATTTTAGTATTTCCATCTATCAAATCTCATACTATTGGCAAAATTACTTCCTTTTTTACTCCATCAAAAATCTCTTTTTGAGAAACATCTTTTATGTGTTGAGAAGAAACAACTATTGTTTCTATTCTAGAAATTTTATTATTTTCATATTCCACAGTTACTTGAGTTTTTCAATCTGCTAATAAAAATGGTAGAACTCAACTTTTTCTAACTTGTGATAATTGTTTGGCAAGTTCATGAGCATAGTGAATCGTTGCTGGCAAAAAAGAATCTGTTTCATTACTAGCATAACCAAACATCATTCATTGATCTCCTGCTCCTCCTGTATCCACTCACATAGCAATATCTGGCGATTGAGTGCCAAGCAACACATCAACATCACAAGTATTTCCATCAAAAAACTTCTTTGGATCATCATAACCTATTTCTACAATAGTTTGTCTAGCAATTTTTTCATAATCTACTTGTGCCTTAGTAGTAATTTCTCAAGCAATAACCAATTTGTTGGTAGTTATTAAGCACTCACAGGCAACTCTAGAAAAAGGATCTTGTTCTAAACAAGCATCCAAAATAGCGTCAGATATTTGATCGCAAATTTTGTCTGGATGTCATTCTGTTACTGATTCAGAGGTAATAAATTGTTTTGTCATTTGTTTATATTTATACAATAAAAAAGCTCTTTGCAAGGAAAGAGTTTAACCAGTATATTATATGATAATATCTTTCCTATTTAGGTGGAATGTAGCACCTTTCCCAAAGGGCGGTTGCTGGGATATTTCTAGCGAGTCCATTCTCTAATATCCTCTCTTGATATTTGTATGTTCACTGTATATGAAAACATCTTACAAAAGCAAGCAAAAAAACTTATACCAAACAAATATATATTTAAAATATTCTTAATACAAAGGTTAAAAAGGCTTGTCTTTAATAAATATTTAAGTATTTTGTTAGTATCCACAATCTAGTTTGTTGTGAAAAATTTTTTACCACACAAAACTAGTTCTAACACAATAACCCTATAATAAAAACTAAGCTTTTACAACATTACACAAAAATCTATGAAATTTAAAATTTTATGATCAGCATGAGCAATTCCTACACCAAGACCGTTTAATGATGATTGGTTGTCTAAATTAGCTAGAGAAAAATGATGAAAATATATCAGAAATTCATCGTGTTTTTGGCTAGAAGATATAGCATTATTAATAGATTGTCCCGAAAGTATATGAAAATCAGCAAACAAAGAAAATATAGAAAATATAAAAAATCTTTTTATTACACATTGGCACCCAGATCATGCATTTTGATTAAGGGTAGTTTTGGAATCTAGATATAATTTTCGTTTATGAAAAACAGAATATCCAATAAACTTATATATGCCAAAACAGGTTTATGATGATTTGAAAAAGGTATATCCAAGTATAGATTTTTTTGTTAATGAAAGGTGAACAGCAAAATTAAATTTCATAGAACATGGGGAAAAGGTACAAATAGAAAATATTACAGTAGAAGCTGTTTGATATCAATGAGCAAAATCTAGCACTTACTGATATAAGTTTTCTTCTAATTGAAAAACTCTCTTATATGCACCTTGTGATACTATATCTTTGGAGCAAGATTTATCTGGACTGGATGTTCTAGTTCATGAATGTTGAATTTTTTCTTATGATATTGTTAAATCTGAAATTTCTTTCCCAGATGCCATAGATAGAATTAGAAAATATAAACCTAAAAAAACAATTTTCACTCATATAGAACATGTAGAAATAGAAAGACGATGATTGAATTATCTAGGTAAAATGAAAGAAAAATATTCAGATGTTGATTTTCAATTTGCATATGATGGATTTGAAATCAATTTATAAGCCTAATTTAACAATAAAACCAAACACAATTTCCAAATATTTTCAAAAGATATGTCTTGTTTTTTTTTCTTAATTAAATATCTTACTTAAAGTAAATATTAATAATTTATGTCTTACAAATATACTATGCTATTAACAATCTGATTAGAAATTCACATCAAACTCAACAGCGAAAACAAAATGTTTTGTCAATGTAAAAACGAACAAAACTTTGATACATTAGAGCCAAACACAAATATCTGTCCTGTATGTACTGGTCAACCTGGCGCATTACCCACATTAAGTGAAGATGTTTTACTCTTAGCATTAAAACTTGGAAAAGCATTAAATTGCAAAATAAACAAAGAATCTCAATTTGATAGAAAATCTTATTTTTATCCTGACTTACCTATGGGTTATCAAATTACTCAACTATACAAACCAACAAACACTAATGGTGAAGTCAGTTTTTTTGTAAACAATTACGAAGAAGAAAAAAAGATAAGAATCTTGGATGCTCATATGGAAAGTGATACTGCAAAAATGATTCACGAATGATGACAAAGTTTGATAGACTTCAATCGCGCAGGAACTCCTTTAATAGAAATTGTTACTTGACCTGACTTTTCAAATGATGATGAGGTAGTGGAATTTTTGAAAGAACTACAAAGAATTGTTAGATACAACAATATTTCCAACGCTGATATGGAAAAATGACAAATGAGAGTAGATGTAAATATTTCTATCAGAAAAAATGAAAGCGATCCTTTGTGAACGAGAGTTGAATTAAAAAACATAAATTCATTTTGAATGATAAAAAGAGCCATCTTACACGAATACAATAGACAAAAAACCTTATTAGAAAAATGAGAAAAGGTCTGACAAGAAACCAGAATGCGAAACGATACAGAATGAATTAGCAAGATGATGAGATCAAAAGAAGACGCATTGGATTACAGATATTTCCCAGAGCCAGATATGCCGATATTACAACTAAACGATGAAATTTTAAAAAACTTAGACAATGAGAAGCTGATTATCCCACACAATATTATCAAAAAGTTCAAACAAGAATATTGATTCCATAAAGAGTATATAAATGCTTTGATTGGAGATTTTGATACCTTGCTTGTATTTTCAGAACTAAAAGAACAATGACTTGATCCCAAAAGCATAGCTAAATGGATCTCTGGTCCAATAAACGCCTATATGAAAGAAAACTTTGTCTGAATAAACGATTTACCATTTAAGCTAAAACAGTTATCTGAATTTATAAAGATTTCTGATGAATGAAAAATTATGGACAATCAGATGAAAATAGTAATGGACGAAATGCTAAAAGCCTGAAAATCTGCTAGTGAGATAATCAAAGAAAAATGATTTGATGCACCTGAAATAAGTGAAAATGACTTGGAAAATATAGCAAAAAAGGTTCTAGAAAACAATCCAACAATAGTAGAACAGTACAAATCCGGGAAAACTAGCACCTTATGATTTTTTGTATGACAAGTCATGAAAGAAACAGCTTGAAAAGCCAATCCAAAAATAGTTGGAGAAATTTTGGAAAAACTTTTAGAATAAGTATTTTTATTTTGCCTTTAAAATAAAATTTATGAGAAAACAAGATAAATGGAAAGTTGCACTAGAAAAGTTTCTCAAAAAATGGGAAAATAAAAAAGAAGTAATATGAATTCTTGTTTGTGGAAGTTATGTTACAGGGAATCCCAGCAAGCATTCTGATATTGATATTCATATTCTTTTAGATTCAAAAACTACTCGGAGAGAAAGAGGAAACGAAATTATCGATGGTTTTTTAATTGAATATTTTGCTAATTCCACCAAAAGACACCACCAATACTTAGAAGAAGATTTAAAATCAAGATGTAAAATAAATGCCCATATGTTTTGTACTGGAGAAATACTTCTTGATAAAACAGGTGAATTAAAAAGACTTGTTCAGTATTCAAAAAAATATTTAAAAAAGAAAAATCCAAAACTAAATAAAATGCAAATTGAAATAGCAAAATATCATATTTGGGATATGTGCGACAATTTAGAAGAAGTCTTTGATTCAAATACAGAAGAGTTTTATTTAGTTTTCTACAATTTTCTGAACAAATTATTTGAAACTTATGCAAAGTTTTTACAATTTGATACAGTACCTGTTAACAAATTAAAGCGTTTTCTTGTAAATGAACAAGATAAGAAAAAATATCTCATTAGCGACTTCCCAGATAAAAAATTTACTAAAATGATTGTTTCCGCTATCAATATCAAGGATAAAACAAAGATGATGGAAGAGTTTAAAACAATAACAAAATATGCTCTTAAAAAAATGGGAGGTTTTAATATTGATGGTTGGAAAATCAGAAGCCCTGCTTAAATTAAACACCACTCAAATATATTTTCAAATGATATAGCAGTTAAGAAAAGGTTTTTCAAAACAACTAAAATTACTTGATTTTATATAAAAAAATATTATATCTTCCTTGTTTTTATATATTAAAAATAATAAAAATGGCTGATGATGATATCATTTTGGAAGAAGAAGATTATGATGAAGAACGAGAAGATGATGATGAGGATGAAAATTATTAGTAATGAATGGCGACCAATTATAGTATCTTAAAAATGCAAAGTAAACAAAAAATCCAGCATTTGCTGGATTTTTGTAATATTTAAAAGTTTTTTACATGGTCAATAACACATACATTCACAACCCAAGCATCAACAATCAGACTATCAAGTGTATCAATCTAGCGTTTTTACTTTTTAATTCTGCTAGTTCCTCAGCAGACTTAAATCACAATCAAACTAATAAAGCAATCAATACCATAGGCAGAATAAATATTATATTGTAGACAATCAAATATATATATCATCGAGTATGAAGATTTTTACTCTCTGACGCCAAATATCAAAGTATAGTAAAGTACGGTCCAGATGTACATGGAAGCAAGAACAAACTCACTAAAAATCAAACAATAAATACTCATAATGGAGATACTGCCCATTTAATAACTTTTTGCATTTTAGGTCTCCAAGCTAACGGTACTTCCATAATAAATCATTTTCCATACCAAAAGAAATCTTTTAAATTGGCTAATCATACTAGTATTCATAAAATTCATACTATTATTTTTATAACAAAAGTATTTGTAGCTGTAGCAAGAGCTGAAAATAGTCCTAATCCCATTGCAAAATAACTTAAAAAAACAGCTAGTGCAAATACAAATCCAGAAATAATAGCTTTTCTTTTGCTCTTAGTTTTTGTTAAAATACTTGAGAGCAGTAATAACATTACTGCAAAAGCACAAGGATTGATACTATCAGCGAAAGCCGCTGGTAGCATTATTGCAAAAAATTTTCGCCTACCCCATTTAGAAGTCAAATCTACACCATCTCATCAAACATTTCAAGAAATATCCTTATCATCTATTTCTCAACAGTTTAAATGAGGACAATTTTCATCATTACATACAAAATTGGAACAATCTTCTCATTCTGCACAAACCTTGGAGGAATCTTGTGTTAATTTTTCCTGAAAAAATCAAATAATTTTTTTATCTCCAGCGACATAGTCACACTCATTTTCCGAATCTATCACTAGAAAAGGAACTCAAGCTTTATTTTTATCTATTTCAAGTTTTTCAATATAATCTGAAAATGTTTTCAAATTATTTCTATTAAAATAAATTTCCAATTCTTTTACATTATACTTTGAAACAACATCATTTTCATCGAAAAATTTTTCTACCTTGGCACAATGGGTACATCAATTCCCATAAAAATAAACATAATCTTGAGCAAAAGAAAACGAAAGAAAAAAACCTAAACTAAACACAATCACAAACAAAAATCTTTTCATTTTTTTATCAAATCTAAAATATAAAATTTTTACTTTATTTTATCCAGAACAACATTTTGCATATTTTTTCGATCAACAACAACTATTTCAAGGGTTCAGTCTTCTTCAACAGAAATAGATATTATCTGATCTGTTTCCGGATTTTTTATAATAGAATAATTTGTATAGACCACTCATTTTAAATCTCAAACCATATCTTTTAATTGATCTAATGTATTCTTTCACATCTTTTTTAGTGTATCTTGAGCTAATTTAAACTCCTCACTAATCTGTACTCATGCTTTTTGTGCAATTATTTCAGCTTGTTTCATAGCTAATTTATAATCTCAAGTATACACAAAACGCATAGAGTTAAATCACTCTACTTCTTCACTAGTCTGATAAGAGGAATTTTGATCTAGAGTCATACCCTCTGGTGTAGTAATATTCAATTGTTTTGCTCGAGACGGAAGCGAAAATTTCTGTTTTTGAACTTCTAGTAAAGCTAGCTTCTCTTCCAAAGCTATTTTTTCTGCTATGTAATCCTTTGTGTTTTGTACATTAGTTTTTGCTGTTCATGCAATATCGTCTAAATTATCTTGAACATCTTTTGTACAAGCGGACAAAGAAAAAAATACTAACAACATAAATCAAGCAAGAAAAAAAAGTTTTTTCATAACAAAAAAATAATTACAAATAAATGTGCTAGTAATTGTATATTAATATCATAAAATTTTTCAAGAACAAAAGAACAACTTTGTAGTGAAATTTGTTTTTATTTTATTATAAGTGAATTAAGTTTTATCCTTAAATAGACAGATGAGAAAATTAACAAGTAGACTTACAAATCACAGTGAACGATACAACCAAGTTGTACAACAAGCAGATCTTGCTGAAAGTTCCAATGTGAGATGATGTATGGTAATCAAACCATACGGTTTTGCCATACGAGAAAACATTCAAAGTATTTTAGACAACATGTTCAAAAACACATGACATTACAATGCATATTTTCCTCTGTTTATACCCAAATCTTTTTTGAGCAAAGAAGCGGAACATGTAGAATGATTTGCCAAAGAATGTGCTGTAGTTACTCATTATAGATTAAAAAACGATCCTAGTGGAAAATGAGTAGTGGTAGATCCTGAAGCAAAGCTTGAAGAAGAATTGATTGTAAGACCTACTAGCGAAACCATTATTTGGGATAGTTACAAAAAGTGGATAAATTCTTATCGTGATTTACCAATACTTTGTAACCAACGAGCAAATATAGTTAGACGAGAAATGAGAACAAGGGTTTTTCTCAGAACATCAGAATTTTTATGGCAAGAATGACACACAGCTCATGCTACTTATGAAGAAGCAGAAGCAGAAGCTTTGAAAATGATAGATGTTTACAAAGATTTTAGTGAAAACTTTTTAGCTATTTCTCCAGTAGTTTGACCAAAACCAGCTCATGATAAATTTGCTGGTGCAATAGACACTTACGCAATAGAACCAATGATGCAAGATTTCAAAGCATTGCAAGCTGGTACATCTCATTTTTTGGGACAAAATTTTGGAAAAGCTTTTGATGTAAAATTTACTAATGAAAATAATGAATTAGACTATGTTTGGGGAACAAGCTGGGGAGTGAGTACTAGATTGATTGGTTGATTGATCATGGCTCATGGAGACGACAATGGTTTAGTTATTCCACCAGCTCTAGCACCGACACATGTAGTTGTAGTTCCTATTTTCAAAACTCCTAAAGAGTTAAAAGAAATAAAAGAATACATCAAACCTTTGATAGAAAAGATGGAAAATATTTACCTAAAATTTGAATGAAAATATACCAAAGAAAATATGAAATTAAGATATAAAATTGATGACGATCCAAACAAAACTCCATGACGAAAGTTCAACGAACGAGAATTAAAATGAGTCCCTATTAGAATTACTGTTGGAAAAAGAGATATTGAAAACGGAGTATTAGAAATTTTCAACAGAGAAACTTGAGAAAAAAATTCAATGAAACTCCAAGAAGTTTTAGAAATTTTAGAAAAACAACTACTAGATTCCCAAAAAAATCTACTCCAAAAAAATAAAGAATTTAGAGAAAAAAATACTTATTATGTAGATTCATACCAAGATTTTGCTGAAAAAATTGAGAAATGATTTGTAATGGCGCATTGGGATGGAACGGTTGAAAGTGCTGATAAAATACAAGAAGAATTTAAAGCAACAATTAGATGTATTCCAAACAAAGAATATCTAGAAAAGGACGACGAGTGAAAATGTATTGTTAGTGGAAAAAAAAGTAAATGAAGAGTTTTATTCGCAAAAAGTTATTAGACTAATTGGGAGGAAACGAATAAACACTCATTAGAGTACATACTACCATTCCATAACAGCAATCCATAAATTTCAACGAAATACAATAAACGAAACATAAATCTTTTATACAAAAAAACCGACTTCTATTTGGGAAATCGGTTTTTTATTTCGGAATATATTATTATTTCATTTTATGATCTGTATAACATCAACATCACCCATCCTCTCAATTCTTTCATTGTTGGTGTTGTGTTTTTCAAAATACTTGCATTTTTAAGAGCTTGAAGATGTTTTGAATAAAAATCAGATCCTTGTTGATTATATTTATTTCCATACAATATTCTAGAAAGTACAGTAGCAAATTCTGCTCTTGTTACTTCCGCATGAGGATTGAAATTTTCAATAGGATTTCCATTCGCATCAATTCCCATGATTTGTAGTTGATATGCAAGTAAGATATAATCTGCCAAATCTCCTAAACTACTATCTACATCTGCGTATTTAACTATACCTGTTTTTACTCTTTCTTTATCGGATATTTTTGTAGCAAATACAGCCATCATTTTTGCCATCTCTGCTCTAGTTATTCCACGATCAAGTTCTGCTTTCTCAATAGTTGCTTGAGTGGTAATACCATTTAGAAAAGCATAAACATAAGCATCTTTTAATTCTTGATCTACATCTGAATCTTTTGCCGATTTCATTGCTGTTTCCAATTGTTTTAGTTTTTCAGGATTGTCTTTGTATTTTTCCATATAATCTCCAACTAATTCATCAAGAGTCTTTTCAGAAGTTTCATCATCAAGAACCTCTGGCTCTGTTTGTCCAGTACTTAATTGTTCTTCTTTTGATGATGTCACTTTTTTCACTCTCACTGTAACTGTTCTTGTAACGGTATCACTTTTATTTCATGCTGTATCTGTATGTCGATATTCTAAAATATAAGTTCAAACTGTTCCTGCATCAACTGTTCCGCTATTTGCTGTTGTTATTGTCCCAGTACCATCCACATTATCTTCCCAACTTGCTCATGGATCTGTAAAAGTTCATCATCTAGTTACTGTCATTGTTGTACTTCCGTTTAATGTTACTACAGGTGCTGTTTTATCTATCCAATCAACAGTCGCTGTACTACTTCAAGTATTTCATGCATTATCAGTAAATTGGAATTCATACGAACCATTCTCTGTAAATGTATACACACCTGTTCATAATGGTTGTTGGTAGGTCACTGGCTCACTTGGAGTACATGTCGCTACTACATCTGTATTTACTACAGTTCATGATGTTGGATTATAAGTGAAAGTACTACATGTAGGTTTTGTTGTATCTATCATAAATGTATTTACATTTAATGTATTACTTGCATTTCCAGCTACATCTTTTACTACGATTGTGCAGTTACTATATGTTCATTCTGCTAATGTATTAAAAGTAATTGTATTCTCTCATGAAATAGCACTTGTTGTCGTTGAACTACAACTTCAACTATAAGTTATTGTTCCTGTTTCAGTTGAACTAAATGTATAACTTGGTGTTGTATTATTTGTCGGAGTCGGTACTGCTGTTACTTGGGTTAGCACAGGTGCTGTCTTATCTATCCAATCAACAGTCGCTGTACCACTTCATGTATTTCATGCATTATCTGTAAATTGGAATTCATACGAACCATTCTCTGTAAATGTATACACACCTGTTCATGATGGTTGTTGGTAGGTCACTGGCTCACTTGGAGTACATGTCGCTACTACATCTGTATTTACAGGTCATGAGTCTGGATCATAATCGAAAGTACATGTTGGTTTTGTTGTATCTATCATAAATGTATTTACATTTAATGTATTACTTGCATTTCCAGCTACATCTTTTACTACGATTGTGCAGTTACTATATGTTCATTCTGCTAATGTATTAAAAGTAATTGTATTCTCTCATGAAATAGCACTTGTTGTCGTTGAACTACAACTTCAACTATAAGTTATTGTTCCTGTTTCAGTTGAACTAAATGTATAACTTGGTGTTGTATTATTTGTCGGAGTCGGTACTGCTGTTACTTGGGTTAGCACAGGTGCTGTCTTATCTATCCAGTTAACAGTCGCTGTACTACTTCATGTATTTCATGCATTATCTGTAAATTGGAATTCATACGAACCATTTGTTGTAAATGTATATGCATTCGTTCATGATGGTTGTTGATATGTTACTGGTTCACTTGGAGTACATGTCGCTATTACATCTGTATTTACAGGTCATGAGTCTGGATTATAAGTGAAAGTACATATAGGTTTCTTAGCATCTATTACTATATCCTTATTATATCACAAAGATCAAATTGTTCATGGACTTGCTAATGCCAATGTCGCATCGTTTGTTGCAGCATCTTTTATCGTTCAACCATTTAATGCCAATGCTGTTGTACTTGCATAATCCAAACCAGTTGAAGTATCTCATGACTCTATTGTGTATCTAAATGTTAATATAGTAGTTCCATCTCATGATAAATAATTTCATGTCCTTGTTGGTGTTGTATTTAATGTTATAGTAGGAGCCCCTGTCACAAACACAATCTCATCAAATTCTACTTCGATATCTATATTTCATCATGAATGAGTCCCATTATCAGTTGATGTTACATTTATCACTTTAGGTGATGTCTTATCTATCCAGTTAACAGTCGCTGTACTACTTCATGTATTTCATGCATTATCAGTAAATTGGAATTCATACGAACCACTCTCTGTAAATATATACACACCTGTTCATAATGGTTGTTGGTAGGTCACTGGCTCACTTGGAATACATATCGCTATTACATCTGTATTTACTACAGTTCATGATGTTGGATTATAATCGAAAGTGCATGTTGGCTTAGTTGTATCGATCACTATATCTGTATTATATCATAATGAGTGTTCATCTCATGGATTTGCCAATGTCAATGTCGCATCTTCCCCACCCTCATTTTGTATCGTTCAACCATCTAATGCCAATGCTGTTGTACTTGCATAATCCAAACCGGTTGAAGTATCTCAATCAATTACTGTATATTGAAATAACAATGTAGTTTCTCCACTTCATGATACATAAATTCATGTTCTTATTGGTGTTGTATTCAAGGTTATAACAGGAGTACCTGTCACAAACACAGCCTCACTAAAAGTTACTGTGATATCTACAGTACCTCATGACTTATAGTATCAAGTTGTTGGCGTTGCACTTACATTCGTTACGGTAGGGTTTACTGCCCATACCGATGATAATGCAAAAAATAATCATCAAATAAGCACCGAAAATAAAAGAAAGAGTTTTGTTTTCATGGTTATAAGAAAAAGATAAAAAATACCCTATCTCTAAATAGAGATAAAAAGACATTCAATTATTATTCTTTTTTTCCTCAAGGTCAAGAGAAATTTTTCTGAACCCAAATGCCTCAAAAGCATAGTAAAATCGTATTTAAAACAAGGGTTTCTCATTTCTTCGGCATAATTTATATACTAAACTAAGCGAAAGATCTAAAAATTTTGTTTTCTTGTGATAAAAAATAAGTAGTGATAAAATTTTATTTCTCAGTAAAATTTAGTTTTTAGTTTATCTTGTTGTATAGTATACAAACAAAACGACCACTAAAAAATTGTTTGATATTTCAAACCCATATCAACAAGCTTATGTGAATTTAGAGCCACCAAATCCAAAAAATGAGAATTGTATATTGGTATGTTCCCATATATTTCCTAATTTTTGGATATATTACAAGCAACATGAGCTGCAGCTAATCTCGCAATAGGAACTCTATACGGAGAACAAGAAACATAAGTAAGTCCAACTCTATGACAGAATTCAATAGAAGCAGGATCTCATCCATGTTCACCACAAATTCCTAACTTGATATTTGGTCTAGTAGATTTTCATTTTTCTACTGCTATTTCTACTAATTGTCCTACTCATTCCTGATCTAAGGTTTGGAAAGGATCTTTATCAAAAATACTTTGATTTACATATTCTTTGATGAATTTACCAGCATCATCTCTAGAGAAACCTAATCCCATCTGAGTAAGATCATTTGTTCCAAAAGAAAAGAATTCAGCAGATTCAGCAACCTTATCAGCAGTCAAAGCTCATCTAGGAACTTCTATCATTGTTCCAACTGTATAATTTACTTCAACTCCATATTTTTCCATAGTACTTTTTGCAACTCTGTGTACAATTTCTAAATTGAAATCTAACTCTTGTTTGAATCATACTAATGGAATCATAATCTCAGGCATTACTTGCTTTCCTGCTTTAGCTAGTTCACAAGCCGCTGAAATCACAGCCTCAGTCTGCATTTCTGCTATCTCAGGGAAAGTAATAACCAATCTACATCATCTATGTCACAACATAGGATTAATTTCATGAAGTGAAGCTATTCTATCTTTTAGTACAGAAAGTTCTACATTCATTTCTTTAGCTAATTCTACAATGTCATGTTCTTCTGTTGGTAAGAACTCATGTAATGGAGGATCCAAAAATCTAATTGTAACAGGAAGTCATTCCATAGCATTGAATAACCCAACAAAGTCTTCTTTTTGATATGGAAGAAGTTTAGCAAGAGCCTTTTTTCTATCATCCAAATTGTCAGATAAAATCATCTCTCTAACAGCTTTAATTCTATCATCAGCAAAGAACATATGTTCTGTTCTACAAAGTCATATACCTTCTGCTCCAAATTTTTTAGCCATCAAAGCATCTGCTGGAGTATCAGCATTTGTTCTGATTCCCAATCTTCTATATTTATCTGCCCATTGCATTAATGTAGCAAAATCTCAACTTAGTTCTGGATCTACTGTTTTTAGTTCTCATGCAAAAACTTCTCCAGTTGAACCATCTAATGTCAAAACATCTCATTCTCTAAATGTTTTTGAACCTATTGTAAGTGTTTTAGATTTTTCATCTATTACAATCTCACTAGCTCCAGCAACACAACATTTTCACATTCATCTAGCTACTACTGCAGCATGTGAAGTCATACCTCATCTAGCAGTCAAAACTCATTGAGAAGCATGCATTCATTGAATATCTTCTGGAGATGTCTCATTTCTAACTAAAATTAATTTTTTACCTTCTTGAGCCCATTCATGAGCATCTTCTGCTGTAAACACAATTTGTCATACACCAGCTCCAGGAGAAGCAGGAAGACCTTTTGTCAATAGCTCTGCTGAATGCTTTGCAGAAGCTTCTATTTGTTTGTGAAGTAAAGCATCAAGCTGTTCTGGATTGATTCTAAGAATAGCTGTTTTTTCATCTATCAATCATTCATCAACCATATCTACAGCCATTTTTACTGCAGCAACAGCTGTCCTCTTTCCACTTCTTGTTTGAAGAATATAAAGTTTTCATTCTTGGATAGTAAATTCCAAATCTTGCATATCTTTGTAGTGTTTTTCAAGCAAATGATAAATATCTACAAGCTCTTTATAACATTCTGGCATAACTTTTTCTAGTTCCTCAATATGTTCAGGAGTTCTAATTCATGCTACCACATCTTCTCCCTGAGCATTCATCAAAAATTCTCCATAAAATTTATTTTCTCCAGTAGAAGGATTTCTTGTAAAACATACTCCTGTTCATGAAGTTTCACCCATATTCCCAAAAACCATTGATTGAACATTCACAGCAGTTCATATAAGTCATTTAATATTGTTTAATTTCCTATAAACAATAGCTCTATCATTGTTCCAAGAATCAAATACAGCATTTATGGCCATTTTTAACTGTTCTCTACCATCATTTGGAAACATTTTTCAAGTATCTCTTTGTATCATATCTTTGTACAAAGAAACTACCTTTTGTAAATCTTCAACGGTTAAATCTGTGTCATCTTTTATTCATTTTTCTGTCTTAACCTTGTGTAGTTGTTCTTCAAAATGATGATGTTCTACTCACATTACAACATCTCCAAACATCTGAATAAATCTTCTATAACTATCCCAAGCGAATCTTTCATTTCAAGTCCTGTTGGCTAATCAAATCACAGATTCATCATTTAGTCATAGATTTAATACTGTGTCCATCATACCAGGCATAGAAACAGCTGCCCCAGATCTAACAGAAACCAACAATGGGTCTTGTGAATCTCATAATTTTTTACCCATAGTTTTTTCAAGTTTTTGTAATTTAGCTTCTATCTGCTCCAATACTTCCTGACTATTGGTTTTATTATTCTTATAATAAAACTCACAAGCCTCTGTACTTACAGTAAACCCATCAGGAATAGGTAGCCCCAAAGACATCATTTCTGCTAAATTAGCTCACTTTCCTCCAATAATGTATTTGTCTACTCCTTTAGATTCATTGAAAGAATAAACAAATTTTTTGGTTTTAGTTCAAAATAATCCCATAATTTCTTTATATAAAAAAAATAAAACTTCAAAACGAATAATAAAATATTCTTTTTGTTTTTCAATAGCAAGTAGACAAATATAGACAAAAAAACTGACACAGTCCACAATGAGGAAAGTCTCCTACCTCTCCCTTATTCGCTACGAAGAATTTCGTAGTTAAGGGGTTTATTAAAAGCTAACAAACATCCCCCTTAATAAGGGGGATTAAGGGGGATTTATTAAAAGCTAATAAGCATCTCCCTTGCTCGTTACGGAGAACTCCGTAGTCAAGGGGGATGTAAATAAATCCCTCTATCCCGATAAATCGGGAAGACCAACTCCCTTTTTCAAAGGGAGGCAATAATGTTGTGACAAAAGTTCCTCCCTTGGGGGAGGTTGTTCTCCCCCGCAATACTGCGGGGTAGGTGGGGGTTTTTCTTCCCAGTAATTCCTGACAATCCCCAACTACAACCCCCAACTACGATAGAGTAACCCCTTAAAAAGGGGATTCAAAAAATTGATAAACTAATGAAAAATATCCTTGAAAACTTTAGATTTTTAACTAAAAAAATAACTGTTTTATTTAAATACAATAAAAAATGATTAAAGAATTCAAAGAATTTGCCATAAAGTGAAACATGATAGACATGGCTATATGAATTATGATTTGAGCAGCATTTTCTACTATAGTAAAATCTCTAGTAGATGATATAATTATGCCAGTTATATCTGGGATATTCAAAATACCAGATTTTTCAAATCTATTTGTAGTTTTATCAAATCCCAGTGGAGAAACTTTTTCTAGTGTAGCATTAGCTCGTGAAGCTTGAGCTTCTGTATTAGCTTACGGACTATTTATCAACGCAATATTAGCGTTTCTTATGGTAAGCGTTACATTATTTTTTGTAGTAAAAGGTATCAACAAACTCAAAAAATCAGAAAAAAAAGTAGAAGAGCCAAAAATATCAGAATTAGATGTGCTCATAGACATCAGAGATCAATTGAAAAAAACTAAATGAAAATAGAAAACTTCATATCAAAATACAATATCCAAAAAATTAAAAAACTGGAACAAAAGGATCCACAGTTTTTAGCACTAAAAGAAAGCTGGAGGAAAATACAAAATAAAGATGAAAATTTGTTTTTATATTTAACTCTACAATGTGCTCTAGTAAGCTACCAAATCGCCTGAACATGAGAATTGCGACGACAAGAATTTGGAGATAAAATTCAAAAAGATCGAAAAACATTACAAGAATTACGACAAAAAAAACAAGATAATAGTGTTTGGCGATATGATTTTCTGACCAATTCTAAATACAACAAAAGGATCTATAATATCAAAACTAATAAAATTAAAAAATTCAACAAAATTTTACAAAAAAATATAATTTTCCTAAATTTTTGAAACAAATTAGAAGAATTGAATGATCTTATTTCCAAGGTAATGAACACAAAAAAAGACAGCAAAACGAATGTTTTTGCCGTTAAAATGTTTGGATATGCCCATGAAATCATTTCTTGAAAAGAAACTATATATCCAATGAGTATAGAAATACCAGTTGATAGCAGGATTAAAAGAATTTATACTAATTCTTTAGATATAAAAAATAAGGTTAGCAATACAGAAATTCAAAATTATTTTCAAACCTTATCAAAAAAACACAATATTCCACCACTACATTTAGATTCCATTCTCTGGTTGGACTACTGGACAAAATTTTTTATTTAATAATTAGTTCTAAAAGATGAACTCTATTAAAAAATGAATATACAAACACTATAAAGGCAACTTGTACGAATTAATTGATATTGTAGTACATAGTGAAAGTTGAGAAGAGTTGGTGTTGTATAAAGCTCTTTACAACGATACAGAATGAAAATCTCAATTACGAGTCAGACCAAAAAAAATGTTTTTTGAAGATGTAATTATAGATGGAATCACAAAACCTCGTTTTGAATATTTATGAGAACAAATTGAAAACAGCAGGAACAAAAAATAATAAAAACTAATTTTTTGAATTTCTTATATCATAACAAAGCTCCTACTTTACTCATTTCAAATAAAATCAATTTATTTATACAAACACTAATAATTTTTCTAGGCAAAATAGTCCCTAATCCAATATGCTTATCAAAGAATTTATATTATCAAGTTCTCAAGAAAACATAATATTTAAATCTGAATTTGACAATTCAAGTCACAATTTTTGTAATCTTTGGATCAATACATCTCTTTGTTCAATATCATCTACCACAATATTTCAATTTACCACTCAATTGTTGTAATTTATCTCATAAGAATAAACTTTTCAATTTTGTAAATAATACTTTTGATATTTTTGTTGAGATTTATCAGACATATCTACCATTCTCGCTTTGTCTAAATCAAAATTTTTTCCATATCTTCTAATAAATTCCTCTTGTTCTCTAAAAAGATTTTTGAAGTATTTGTCCTGTCTATCAAAATATCTATCAAACTCATCAAAAACATTTAAAGTACGATCGATTCTATAAGGATCTTGATAGTAAATAATTCCACGAGATTCTATGTTGGCTATCCTGTTTTGATAATAAATAACAAGAGAAATGATAAAGACAACAAATATCACAATTATCCATCAACTAACTCAAAGATACTTATTAACTTTTGCAAAGTTTCTCTTAATAGAATTATCACAATTCTTGACCGTGCTTTTCAAAGTTTTTTCTGATTTTTTCATTTTCTCTTTTTTACCATTTAAAAAAGAGCTAGATTAATCTAGCTCGCAAACAAAAACATTATTTATCAAATTTAGATATCTCATTTTCAATCTTTTTAATATCCAAATCAATACTTTCGATCATATCTTCTCTTCACTCATTTTTGAATTTTTTCTTGTAATCTTTGAGCTTTTGAAGAGTTGATTTGAGATGTTTTAATGTTTCATCTTTGTGTTGCTTTTGATAGTCAATTTTTTTTAATTCTGATTCATATTTATTGAGATCAATCAGATTTCACCCAGCATAATTGTCTTGCTCTTCATCGTATCAATCATAGATTAGTCACAGTCTTCTATCAATGAGATTATCAAAATAATTCTGTAAATTTGCCCAATCTCACAGTCACAATATTGGAGATCTTGGCGTGTCAGAAAAACTTTCTAATCATGAAACCTCATTGTTTTGAACAAATGATTGGAAATCTTGAGAATTATCAAATTCTCTTTCAATTTTCTCCTCTTTTCAATTAATGTTTTTGTAAACATAAACTTTCCCTTTGAACATGTTTGATATTGGTTAAAAAATAAAAAGTAGCACCAAAACTATATCGGTGCTATAATAATAATTTTTTTTTATTTTTCAAGTTTTTTTACCTTTTTGCCTGCTAAATGGTTTGACTTATTTATATTTATCCAAGTTTATATACATAAATTAAAAATTATCCTATACTTTTTTTATAAAATAACCCATTCAATAAACTTTTAAAAACATAGTTTGCTTAAAAAGTAAAACTTTTTAAACGAATTTTTTATTATTTTAAAAAACATTGCAGTTTTTTTCTAAAAGGTTATACATTTCATACTTTATACAATTTCAATACGCTATGAAAAAACAAAGTTCTATCAAAATTGAATGATCAGCTTCTGTTGGTACAAAATGACAAATAGTAATTCCAAAAAATGTTAGAGACAAATTTAAATTAAAATCCGGAAATGATTTAATTGTACTATCTTCCGATGATGCTATATTTTTGATAAAATCAGAAAATCTAAAAAATATGATATGATCTTTTGAAAATATAATAGATAGTTCATAAAAAAACTACTTAGTTTCTTGTAATTTTTTCCATAAAACCTCTTGTTCTTTACTCAATCTTCTTGGAATTTTTAGTTTTGGAACTACGAATAAGTCTCATTTTTTTGCAAAAATTCCCCCACTACCAAAACCTTTTCCTGAAATTTTTATCTGCTCATCCAATTGTGTTCATTTAGGAATTTTTATTCTAATTTTTCCACTTGGATGTGGAATTTCATACTCTCATCATAAAACCAAATCATAAATCGTAACTTCCTGATTTACATAAATATGATCTCATTTTCTAATATAATTTGGATTCTCGCTTACATTAATTTGTATGTATAAATCTCCTGTTGGCATACCGTTTTGTCCATCATCTCATTTGTTGGAATATTTCAAATAAGCTCCATGGTTTATTCATGCTGGAATCTTCACTTCCAAAATTTCCTTTACTTCTTCCAATCACCCGTTTGCTAATTTTTTTCAATCTTTAAAGTATTGTTGTCAGCTTCATCCACAGGTGGGACAAGTGCTTTGACTTTGCATCACCCCAAAAGGAGACTGAACTTGTTTAGTTACTCTCCCTCTACCAGAACACATATCACAAGTTTTTGCTTCTGCTCATTCTACCACTCTTTTACGAGTATAAGATATTTTTTTTGTAACTCATAAATACGATTCATCAAAAGTGATTGTAATTTTCTTTTTGAGATCTTCTCAACTTCTGGGTCATCCACCTCATCCAAAACTACCAAATCATCATCAAAAAATATTTCAAACAATATCTCATAAATCACCAAAATCAAAACTTGCTCATCAAGTTTGGAATCATCAAAAATTTCATCATCCAAAACCACCAAATCATCACTTTCTAAACATATCATATTGTTGTCTTTTTTGTTTATCTCAAAGTATCTGATGAGCTTCATTTACTTCTTGAAATTTTTCTTTGTTTCATCATGCCTTGTCCGGATGATATTTTACAGCCGCTTTTCTAAAGGCCTTTTTGATTTCGTCTTCAGTAGCGTCTTCTGACACTCACAATATTTCATAATAATTTTTTTTAGGATCAAAATCCATAACTATAAATTAAAAATTTAAATATAATTTACAGAAAAGCACAGATTATTCTAAAAAACAGTAGCACTAAAACAAGTGTTGTGCTATACTAATAAAAAAAATGCAAAATGCAAACTATTTTAAAAACATTACATCAGTACTTTCTAATTGATGATGAATTTATAAACATTATCCTTTTATCTTCATTTTATTAATTTTAAATTCCAGTTCCTCCACTTCTTTTTGTAAATTTTGAATATCTTGTTTTTTCTTTTCTATAATTTCCATAGATGCTGTTGAAAGAATGGAGCTTATCAAAGATTTCATATGTTGTAAATATTCTTGTTTGTTTTTTAAATCTTCTTCCATTTCCATCAACACATTTTTAGTTACTCCAATCTGTTCTGAAACACTTTTGGCTCAAATATTTATATCAATTACATTATCCATTTCATAATCTGATGGTGTTTTTTCATAATCTTTAACATAAACTATATTTCTAATGTTTAACAAGGCTTCCAATAGATCCTCTCTTTCTGATAAAAAATTTATAAACTCCAAATTCGCTTGAACGAACACATCTACTGTTTCATGTTTTTTAACTCATAAATTTTGTTTTATTTTTTTGAGCTTATCTACAATATCCATAAAAATATTCATTCTATAATTTTTTTCTTTCAAATTAAAATCTCATATAGTGCTTATATCAAAATTCGATATTTTAAGCTTGTTAAAAAATAGCTTTTCTATTTCCTGCATAAATAACGGCATCAATGGTCTTAAAATCTCCAAAGAAACGATAAAAGAAAACAAAGCTACATGCGGAGTACTCTCATACTCATAAATTTTAGTAGACTCCAAATAATTTTCACAAAGATCATTGATAATAAATTTTAAAATTTTAGACCCAAAATCCAATATGTTTTTATTTTTGTTTTTTAATTCTTCTAGCAGAGATTTGAGTCAATGCAAAATCCAGTTATCATAATCACTTATGTCCTGTTCTATCAAATTAAAAAGCTCTTTAATGTTTATTTTTGAAATTCAATTAATGTAGTTGTTGTAAACATATCTGTATGCATTCCAAACTTTATTCAACATAAAATGTATATATTCAATATTATTAGTATCCAATATGACTTTGTTGTTTTCTTTTTGTCATAACAACAAAAGTAATCTTAGCAAGTCTGAATTGAACAAATCAAGTATTCCAGAAAGTTCTTTTGTTAAAAATTTAGAGTTGTAATTTGTAATAATATTTGATTCTTGGTCAGTCAAATAAGGAATAAATAGCGAATCTGAAAAAAATAGTGTTTTGGAATAATCCAATCACAGTAGTAACAAATTTACAAAAAATTCTTTATCATCTTTTGTTCAAATAAATATATTTCACAAGTTTTTTATACCAGAATATCCCTCCATACTTTTTCAAAGGTTATTTTTAAACAACAACCATACAGTATCCAAAAAATCTTTATTAAAACTATCTTGTTTTTGCAAAACCAATGGTTCTTGAGATCAAAAAATAGCAGAAAAATCCAAACTAAAGCGTTCTCAATCAGACTTTATTGCAAAACTGTCTCCTAAAAGTTCCAAAAGAATCATTATTTTTTCAGAATCTCTTTCTATTTTTCACAAAAGCCTTTTAATGCCTTTCAGTCAGTTTTTTAAACTAGATCTTTCAGTATTTTCATAAATATCTATATATTTTGAAAGCTTGCTGACGCCACCAGAAAAATCAAAAGAAAACAAAACATCAACAAGCTCCTCTATGCTAAAAACATCATTTAATTGATTATCCAAAACTAAATTGAGTATTACAGCAGTTAGTGTGAGATCTTTTCTGGACTTTGCAATTTTATACTGCTCTACCAAAACATCATCATTTATCAAATATTTTTGTCATTTTTCAGAATACAAAACCGGTATTAAGGTTCCCTTTGCAGATTTGTTGGAAATATTAACAAAATTTAAATCTTTGAGATAATCCAAAATGTGGTTTTCTACATCAAATCACTTTATTGTAATATCTTTTGTCTCAAAATTTTGAAGCAAAAAATCTAAAGAGTAATCATATTTAATACCCCACTGATCCATAGTAATTTTATATAGTTCTTCCCCAGATTTAGCACAATACATAAGCTCTTCTTCCGTTTCATTTATCTGTTCTAAATTTCATATATCATTTATATAAGTTTCAACATTTTCAATAAAAACATCCACAGGTTTACCAACAAAATCTCCAACATGTTTAGTAAAATTTCCATCAACATCTATTGCATATATATTTGTTGGTAAATTGTGTTTTTGTGCAATTTCAAGACCATATTCATCATGTCATGGTGTAATTCTAACCACTCAAGTTCACTCAAAAGAAACCACACTATCATCTCATATGATAGGTATGTTTTTATTTATTATTGGAATAATTACATTTTGTCATATCAATTTTTTATATCTTTTATCTTGTGGATTTACAGCTACAGCCACATCTGCAAAAATAGTTTTGAGATTTTTCGTAGGAACACTAATAGAAACTCATTTAGATTCTATAAAATATTTAATAACAAATTCCTTTTTTTTCTTTTTTTTAATAAACAGATTGGTCTTCAATACATTTGTCTGTAATTCTTTGCTTCGTGAAACTACTTTTTTTTCTAAATGAATTTTTCAATCTTTATATAAATTAACAAAAACTTCTCTAAGAAAAATATAAAATTTTTCATCTACAACAAAATGATTTTCGTTTATAAAAAAAGAAAATCCAAGTTTTTCCAAAAATTTTATGTTCTGCTTCACTTGTTTTTTAAGATCTAATTGTAATTGTTTTAAATTAACATTATTTCTATTTAATTTGGAATACCAATTTGATGACAAAGCAAAGTTTATATCAAAATCAAGCCCATCAGAACCCCATAAGCTCATTTTAGAAATATAGTCTTTCATAAAAATTAAAAACAGAGCTCCAGGATGAACCTTTTGATCAGCAGACAAAGCTCTTGAATAAATAAATTTTGATGAGGGAAAAGATGATCTTTGTATGTTTTTATTTTTATTTATATATTTTTTTGGAAACATAGACATAATTATAAAAAATTGAAACAATAAAGCACAATTTAAAAAATGGACAAAAAACGATCGTTAATATTTTTGAGTCCTATATAATTTATATACTGCATACAAAAACAAACTAACTATAATAATCAGTAAGGTATCTTCAAACGGTCAAACTTGAACTTTTTGTGCTTGGTCTATGAGAACACTAGTTCCATCAGAACAAATTGCTTGCACTTGATAATATGCATACTGATCTTTTTCTGCATATTTATCAAAAAAATACTCAAAACTAGCTTCTGTCGTTTCTCAAACCAACTTTTTATCTGACATATCTTCCCAATCTGATCTATATATTTCGTACTTAGTGGCATTTTTTACCTCATCCCATACCAAAAAATATTTATCTCATATTTTTTCAGATTTTACCACTATTCACTGAACAATACAAGAAGCTTTAACTTTTTGTGGATTATATTCTACAATACTTGAAGGGTCTCATGATATATTAGACAATTCATCCAAAGGAGAAATTTGGAAATAATAAGTTGTATCAGTCTGCAAATTTTCTATCAAAACTCCAGTAGCGTTTATATCTACCGTTTTTTGTAAGTTATTTTGGTCAGTACCATAAAAAACTCTATATTTAGGAAAATGTCATCTAGAATCCCAAGAAACTATTACTGATGTCCCATCCACTCAAGTAGAAACAAATCTTACATTCCCAACACCCTTGTTTTCTTTCACAAAAATACTTGCAACATTGTCGTAGTTTCTCGGTATTCATGCATACATCAAAACAACAGAAATATTTTTATTACCCAAAATATCTGTCATAATTATATCTTTTTTAAAAATTCCTGGAGAAAGAAGATCCAAAGGATAGCTGGTGCCATCATCAAATATCATCTGAGCTGAGCTTACTTCATCTACAGCAGAAACAGTAAATGTAACTTTATCTCATTCCTTTAAGACTCAAGAAGGTATTATTTCTATGGAATTAAACACTCAATCAAATGGGGGTTGATAGGTTACTGTCACCACATTAGATTCTCACAATAAAACATTATTTATATTTACAGCTTTTATTTGAATAGTGTTTGGTCCAGAGTTTAAATTTCAAACATATACATTAAAATTTCACATTGAATCTGTTTGTCAACTGGTAACTAAGATATCATTTAAATAAACATCTATCGGTGAGTTCCTTAAATCAAAGCTAGATCAAATTATATTTATAGTAGATTTTTTTTCTATAGAAGAATCTATAGGAGAAGTTATGTTTATTTGTTTCAAGCTCGAATCTGAACTAGCATTTCATACAACAACCGTCGCTGTTCAGTGAAATTCGTAATTTAAATCCGTAACATCAGATACTTTTATTTGATATGTACCTGCTTTTTTAATTTCTAATCATTTTGAAAAGGTCTTTGTTCACTGATCTTGGGGTAAAAAAGAATAAAATCCCATACTAGGAACAACATAATCATCCGGCAACAATCAATTTATTTCAAACAAAACATCTCAAATATAATCTTTTAATATTTCACCATTTTTGAGTGCTGTTATTGTAATATCTACTGGCTGTCAAACTCAAAAAGTGTCTGGTTCTACCTTTACAGAAAAAGAATCTGGCTCCTCTGCCAAAGAAACCAATGGAACTAGGGCTGAAAAAAACATAAACACTCAAACGGCTAATTTTTTATAAAATTTATTCATCTACATATTGGTTTTTTATTAAAATCCATGATGTGAATCTTTGTTTTGATTCAGCGATCATATTGATAATGTTTTATTATTTCAATTTAGTAATAAAACACTTCACTCACTCAGCAATATTGATGGTTCTTTACCTCAAAAGGGTAATTCAAATAGGCTCTGTCCATAATCAAATTTTCAATTAAAATTTTTAAATTTTAAAATCAAACTTCATCCCATTTGAGATACTATTTCATAATCACACTGTTGTTTGATATTATCTAAATCTATCTGAACTTCTTGATCATCATAAATAATTGAAACAGAAAGCTCGTTTATATTTTTTATGGTATCCGAAACAAAAACATCCAACACATTTTTCTCGTTTTTGTATGCTAAATCCCAATGATTTGCTATCATGGTCTGAGCGTCTTGTAGTGATAAAATACTGGCAGAAAAAAAAACAGGGTTTTCCATAAAATAAAACAAAACAAGCGAAAATAGTATTGCCACCAAAAAGATTACTGTGTTTGTACGGAGCTTCTTTGTTCTCATAAAAAAATTGATTACAAGTCAAGTAAAAGTTTCTATGTATTTTATATAATAATGTAAAGTAAAAAAGCAAACAAAAAAGCAAAAAATATAAATTAAGTTCATTGACCTAAAATTTACAAAAATTATTTTTAAAAACTATTTTGATACAAATGTCAAACTAAACACAAAATTAAAGCCCGATTTTTTTGACAAAAATAATGTTTTTTATTATAATAATACCGTATAATTTATAATATAAATTTAAATATGGAAAATCCTTGAATAGATATTGAAAAAACATTATCATTGATAGCCAAAAATCCAAATATTTCAGATTTACATTTATCTAGTGGAGAATATATTTCTTATAGATTAAACTGAAAGATTGTTAAGGAAGAATCTTCTGGTAAAATAAGCTCTGAACAAATGGAATTATTTTTAAAACAGTTATTTTATTGAAATTCTCAAAGATTTAATAAGTTTTTATGAGACAAAGAATCGGATTTTGCCTACATATCCAAAGATAAAACGATTTATAGAGTAAATGCTTATCTAAAAACTGGAGGAATTACTCTTGTTATGAGAAAAATCGACAAAGTAGCCAAAAAATTGGAAGATATTATGTTGGATAGTGTTTCAAATAGTATTAAAAAAAATGTTTTAAAAAAGAAAAATGGGTTATATTTGATTACTTGACCTACTGGTAATTGAAAATCTACTAGTTTAGTTGCTATACTAGAAGAAATCAATAAAAATAAATCTAGAATTTTAATAACAATAGAGGATCCTATAGAATATGTTTTTGAACCAAAAAAATGTATTATATCACAAAGAGAAATCTGAAAAGATACTCGGTCTTTTGCAAATGCATTAAAATCAGCAATGAGGCAAGATCCTGACATAGTTTTTGTCTGAGAAATTCGTGACAAAGAAACTGCAGAAGCTGTGCTAAATTTAGCAGAAACTGGACATCTGGTTTTTAGTACTTTACACACAAATTCTGCCTCTCATACAATAAAAAAATTTATATCTTTTTTTCCACCAAATACTCAATGAAGCATTGCTGAAAGACTTTCTGAATCTTTAATCGGAATTCAGTCTCAAGTTTTAGTTAAAAGTATGGATGATTCAGCCAGAATATGAATATTTGAGTTAATGTTGAATACTCAATCTATAAAAACAAATATTAAAAAGCAAGATATGAACCAAATAAATAACATTATAAAAACCTCTAATACGGTTTGAATGATAACTTTAAAACAATATGCAGAAACTTTGATAGATAAAGGTATTATTAATCCAAATGATGTTGAATGAATTTTGAATAAAAATTCAACAAAAATATAAATTTATAAACTAACAATCAAAAAAAATGACTAATGTAGAACTTATAAAACAAAAACTACCTCAAGAATTATGGGAAAAGGCATCAAAATTTAATATTCCAGATTATTTTTTGGAAAACCATCCTGATGCTGTAATCTTGGTATTAAATTCTAGGTCTTTATCGAAAGACGAAGAAAAACAAAATTGGTTTAATTTAGTCCCTATGATGAACGAAGAACAGGTAAATAAGCTAAAAGAGATTCTTATTAGAGAAAGAGACAAAATAGCTGAAATTGAAGAAAAATATGAAAAGAAAAAAGAAGAAATCAAAGAAAAATATCAAACTAAATTTGATGCCGTACACTATCAAAAAACGATGACTAGTATACAAACCAAAGAAGACCTTATTAGAGATAAAGAAAAAGAAGAGGCTGAAGATTTACTTAAAAACCTTTAATAAAATGTTTTTATTTAAAAAAAATAAAAAAACATTAATTGTTTATATTCTAAGTTTCTTTTTTTCTATAAGTGGGTTTTTTTTATTAGATAACGCTTTCTGAACAGACTTAATGGAACAGGTGTTCAATCCCGCTATGAGTCATGATTATATAATAAATATATGAAAAAATAAAAAAACAGTTTGAGATACTATTCTTAGAGAAAAAACAGTTATAGAAGTATGAGGTGCTCCTTTCCAACCAGCTTGTTTTATAAATAATGTGAAACAAGAAGGTTTAAACGAACAAACTTGTATTCAAATGGGTTGACAACGAAAAACTGAAATAATAAATGTTCATTCCAAAGCACCATTGATAGTTAGAATTACTAAGTTTTTACTTAGAATGACTATTGTCCTTTCTATTTCTATGATAATATTTAATTCTGTAAAATATATGATAGAAGTTTTGTGATGAAAAGACCGAAAATCAGCTGAATCCAAAAAAAATTTAATTTATGTTGTTTCCTGAATTATGTTAGCATTATTAAGTGTAAGTGTAATTAATTTAATAATATCCATCCCAAAAAGTAGCATAAAAACTAGTGATGACCTCTCTGCATTTGAAATTTGATGTAAAACATGATCAATAATATTAGTTGGTAATGATTTAAAAGAACAAATTTGTTTAAAATCTACTTTTGGACATCCTCAATGAACAATGCAGTTTCGTGAACGAAAATATCTACCACCTTTTTCTATGTCCGCAGATAAAATGGAAGCTCATACGGTATGATGATATAGGTGTAAAATATGTGAATGAGATTGAAATAGTTTTGACAAGAATTGTATGCGAAAAAGAATATATAATTCTGAAATGAAAACTAAATGTGTTGAAGATTTAGGATGATCTATAGTAAATTAATATTTATAATTATAAAAAAAGTCTATGATGAAATTATTGTTAATATTGTTTATATTTGGTTTTAATTTGGTAAATGTTTTTTGACTTAATATGAACATACCCGTTCCACATGGACAAGAAGATATAGTGGTCACCTGACCCACGCAAATAGAAAGTGATGAAAGTACAATTTTTGATATAATACAGATAATAAACGATTATCTTTGGTTTTCTATAGCTGGAGTAGCTATGGTTGTTTTAGTTTATTGATGAATAAAATTAATTACAGCCAGTTGAAAAGAGGATTCTGTGTCTGCAGCAAATAAAATGATATTTTCAGCTTTTATAGCAATTTTCGTATCTATATTATCATACGCAATAATAAGGTTAGTTGTAAACTTATTTTAATTAAAACAAAAAAATAAATATTTAAACAAGTTATTAAAATGACGAAAAAAAACTTACTATGTTATAATTTTTTGTTTATCTTCCATTTGAGATAAATATTTTTTTGCTAAATTTTGAAATTTGCCTGGAGAACTACTCATTCAGTTAACAATATTTCTTGCGTTATAAAAATCTACCATGTGTTCGTTAACAAAATCTGATAATTTTTTTCATGTAAACAATCATTCTTTCATTCAATGAATTAAAATAAAAGCAGCTAAATCATTACTTTTAAGAATAGAATCCGGGTTTTTCACCAAATTCAACTCTTCTTTACCAAGATTGTTTCAAAAATTATCTTTAAATTGTAGTTTATTTTTTCTTATAATATTTGTAAATTTCCTATAATTACTTTTGTGTGTAAGTTGAACATAACCTCTACCAAAATAATTATCTTTTCAATATCGTTTATTTTTTCATCAAAATTCTTTGATATTTTTGAAATTACTTTCTCATTTTACTGTTGCTAAAATATAGGCTATCTGGTTTTTATCAGTAATTCAATATTTTTTAGCTTGTTCTATAACATATCTCTCTGCTTCAGAAAAATTTTTTAAATATTCTTTACTATCTGTTAATAAGTTTTCATCATCAAGATTTTGTTCAACACCTCACTTAGCATCTCATTCAAGATTTTCTGTTTTCAATACAGTAGTTTCTGGTTCTTTGTTAACATATAATCATAATTTTTCTCTAGCTTCTTGTTTATTTGTACTATTTTTAAGTACCTCCTTTGCGTTTTCTAATTTTTTCTGAATTTCTGAGGGCAATAATAGTCTTGAAAAAAATCATTTAAATTCAGAAAATAATCAACCAGAAACTAAAAAATCTTGCAATTTTTTTTCTACATCTTTTGTTAACTTACTTTTTTCTTCTATTTCTTTTTTAAATAATCACAATAAATCACCTATTTGTTTCAAAACTCAATCTGTTTCCTGTAACTTTAAATTGTCTATATACTCTTTTGCTACTTCTTCTCTTCGTTGCTCTATCAACATCTTTTACTCAAATAAATAAATTATTATATTAAATCTTAATCCAAATCCTTTTCTCCAGATAGTTTACTCAAAATCTCATCCTTCGTTTTTGTTTCATTTTTATCATAAACAGCAATTATTTCTTTAACACTATAATCTTCTCAACTATCAACTATCTCTTGAATAATTTTTTGAAGATTTTTATCTCCTAATAACTCCTTCTTTTCATCGCTAGTCAAAATTTTTGATTTTAATTGTTTTTCTTCATCTGTAGTTAATTTATCATCACTTTTTGTTTTTTCAATAAAATTAGATAAAAATATATCCATTTCTTTTTTCGCAACCTTCTCCGATAAATTATCTTTCAACCATTTATAATAATCAGACAATTCTTTATTTCTTCAAATAAATTTCATCTCAATTTCTGTTAATCAAGTGGTCTCTTCCATATCTTTAATTAATTTTTTAAGATCATCTTTTGTTTGATTTTCTACAATTTCCTTAGCTAATTCTGTTAAACTTTTTTGCGTTTTGCTTTCAATTCAAAACATCTCTTTAAACCAATCAGCAATCTGTCAAAATAATTCTTTTGCTTTCTCCCATACAGTTTTGACTCAATCCGATATTTTATCAAAAAATCCTTTTTCACCAGAACTTTCAACTCATGTCATTTTTATTATTTTATTAAATAAATATAATACAAATTAATTATAAATATTTTTTAAAAAAAAGCAAAAAAATCCAGCACTTTTTTACTGAATTTTTTGTACATCTTACCATATTTTCACAAAAATACATTAAACCTCTATAATTTCCATCTTTTTTTCTAATTTTTCTTGTTTTAGTTTTTTGGAAACAAGTAAATTTGTTGGTCAAATTATAGTTAAAAATAATCAAACTACTGTAAATATATCAGCAAAATACAATCATTCATGTCCAGAATTTAAAAAGAAAGATTGACTGGATATAATAATAAATATTCAAATTAAAGTATTTCGTAACTTAAATTTTTTGATATAAGTTGGTTTAATTACATAAAAAACTAAATAATATAAAAATATCAAAATATAAAGTCAAATTATAATATTATTTTGATCTAAAAAGCTTTCATTTACCACAATTATTCAATTGAAAAACAAATAAAACAAATAAAAAATTAATGACAAAAAAACCAAACCAAAAATAGATCTTTTAAATATTTCCATTTTCTTTATAAAAAAATAAATTATTATTTTTAATATAAGAATTGTTTTTTTCTTTTCAACAAATAATTTGTTATTTATATATTAAATTTTAAAATATAAATTTAAAAAATTAATAACAATAATAATATATATTTTATAAAAAATTGTTGAAATTTGTTTTACTACATTATAACTATATTTTATTAAAAAGCTTTTGTGTAAAAAAAATGTTGAATTGTAAAAAATATACAAAACTAAATAAAAAGTATTTATAATATTTTGTTGAAAAGTTCAAAAAATGTTAGAAACTTTTTAATTAAAAAACAATAATATAAAGTAGATTTTTAATTAAAATGTGGATTGTATTTCTTGTATTTCAAAATAAAAATAGCACTTGACAAAACAAAAGAAATTATTATAATAAACACTGTTAGTTAATTTTTTTTAAATTATTAATAAATTGAAATGGATAAAACCTTTAAAAAAGAATGGAAAGAATATTTAAAAAATGATGAAAAACAACAATACATTACTAATTGGGAAAAATTATCAACAAGATTTTGAAGTGATATTTTATTAAGTTTTTTTAAAAATTGAAGAGAACATTTAGGAGAAATAAAAAACATTCGAAAAGAGAAAAGTTTTTCCATCTCTTTTCATGAAAAAATATATCGTCCATTATTAGAAGAAAAATCTTTAAGTTATATAAAGAATAAAACAAAAAAACCATTAATGTGATTATATAGTAAATATCTTCATTTTTTAAATATATATGAAATCAAGAAACAAGAAGAAATATGGAAACTAATGGAAGAAGTAGAAGAGATGGAACAAGAATCAGAAATTATTAGACAAGAATGAATGCTCCCAATCCGAAAACATGAGGAAGATATCTTATCTATTGATTTGGAGTGTAATATTTTACCTCCTTGACATATTCCAGACTTAAAAAATTTACCTCCAGAAGAAAAAATTTGAAATACAATAAAAACAGACAAAAAAATAGATAAAAAAACAGATGAAAAAACAGATACAAGAGGATATAAAATTATTGAAGGAAAGGGTTGACAGTTGAAAATAGACTTTGACTAAGTTTATTTGATAATTTCTGTAAATTTTAATCAATCTTTTACACTTTGCCATATTCATTTTTTTATATTTTCTTGATCAAAGGTTTTTAGATCTTCTTTTTCTTCTAAGTTATATTCCAAATATTTATCAAACAAATCAAAATTTTCTAAATTTTGTTTAAATTGTCTTGGGAAAATTTTATTCAAAAATTCTAAAGTATTTTTTGAAATTAATAAAATCGTTTTATTCTGGTGAATTTCTTTTCCATTTTGTTCCCAAATATAATTTTTTAACTGATCGTCGTATCGCCCCAAAATAATATCAATATTTTCTTGATCCACAATCAATAAAGCTATATTTTTTCCAGTAAAAGAAAAACTTTTAATTTCTTGTGGATAATATTTTACCATTCCAGTTATTATTTCTATTTCGAAATTAGGGTTTATTTTAATAGCTGTTTGAGGATATATTTGTAATATTTCTTTATTTTTAAATAAAATATATCAAAAAGCATTTAAATATAAATTATTTGCTTTAAATGTTATATTTGATCATGATGGTCAAATAGCCAAATCATAATTTTTAATTCATTTTATTAAATTATATTTTTTGTTATCTTTTTCTAAAATAGCTACATTAGTATGTAAACCTATTTTGGAATATGTAATAAGTTGTGTTTCAAAATTATTTTCAAATCCTTCAAGATCTGGTCATTCTCAATATAAAGGAATGAGTGTAAAAAATATTGTTAAAAAAATTCATAATACAGAGGCAATAATTACAACATTTCAAACTCGATTTCTTAAATTACTAAAAACCAATCACAATAATAAAAATCATATCAAAAACAATCATTGAATTCGGCTTAATCAAATATTTCATACACTAAAAATAAAAATTAAATATACAAAATTGACTAAAAATATTATAGAAATAATAAATTTTGATTTATTATTTTCGTTTCCGTATAAACTTAAACCTCAAACAATGGAAATAAAAAGAAAAATTAAATAATAAATATTTTTTTTGAATCGTAAAATAGTTTCTCAAGCATAGTCGTAATAAAATACAATAAAATATATTAATACATAGAAAAATAAAGTTATAAAAAAAGAGATTAAAAATTTTTTAAGTATTTTATTCATCCAATAAAAATTTTAATATAAATTCTAATTCTGATAATAAATAAATAAATTTGATTTTCAATAAATTCGGTTTTAAATTTAATAAGGAAACTTTTTTCACAACTCAAAAATCTATAATTTAATTTAAAGTGTCTTGAAAAATCAAATTTATTACCCATTTTGTAGATAAAATATATTTATATTTCGCTCAATTTCGTTAATATTTCATACATTCTCCATATTTTAATCAACAAAATTTTGCTTATATTTTTGTTATAATTAGATTTATAAGAGAACATATCTCGCTTCAACTAAAATCCAATATTAAAACTAAAATTAAAAAACGGTTGATTTACGAAAAAGAATTTATATTAAAAAATCCGTACTGTAATAAAAAATAAAACTAAAATTCAAAAAAATGGAAGAAGTAATTATTGTTTTTTTAATTGAAGGGTTAAAGGAGACATACCCTTGTTTAGAAACAGTGAAAATTGTCCCCAATATTATTAAATCAGCCACTTTCCAGGCTAAAATTCATACAAATGGAAAGAAACAAATAAAAATAAAAACTTATACCACCAATTTAAACATTTTTGTTTGTAATGGTGGACATGGCGCATCTTCGAAAGAATTTAAAGACATACAAGACTTTGAATTTTCTGGATTTCAAATCCGGATACTAGAAGATAAACCAAAGATAACATTTGGAAAGGTACCTATTTATGATTTCTTAAATGTCCCAATACAATCCAATGTGATTTATTGGGTTTCATACAAAACAAAAAATCATAAGACCCTTGTAAATAGGGGAGATGTATTTTGTTTATTAGATGGGAATTTAACAAACAAATTAATATTCCCAAGACATAAAATAAACAAAAAATATGAAAGAAAGAAAAAAAATTTTAATTCTATATGATAGTTATGGTTGTTGAATATTTCAACAACCATTTTTTTAAACACTTATATTAGATTGATAATTCTATCTTTTAGGTCTTCCAGCCCTATTTCATCAATAATTGAAATAAACACAGAATCATAATTTTTGTAAGTTTCTTTAAGTTCTTTAAGTCTACTTTCGTCTATTAAATCAATTTTATTGAAAACTAGAACTCTATGTTGTTTAGCTCCGATATCATCTAGAATTTCATCTACCACATTTATTCTTTCTTGAATAAATGGATCAGAAGCATCTATGATATGCAGTAAAAAAACACTTTCTATACTATCTTCCAAGGTACTTGAAAAAGCATCAATAAGTTTTGGAGGTAGATCACGAATAAATCAAATTGTATCGTTTAATAGAACTTCTTTTCAAATTCACTTTTCTGGATCTGTAAAAAGAAACAATTTTCATACATTTGTTCAAAGTGTAGCAAAAAGTTTATTTTCAGCCAAAACTCATTTTTTAGTTAGAGCATTCAATAAGGATGACTTACCAGCATTTGTATAACCAACTATTCAAATAATTGGTAATCACTTTTTGATTCTGCTTTGTCTATGTAATTCTCTCATTTTTTCAAACTCTTTTAATTTATCTTTGATTTTAATTTGCCTTTCCTTCAAGTGTCTTTTCATTCTTTCTGTATTAGTTTCTCAGATTCATCTAGTTGCTCATCATCAGCTTCAGCTACTTCATCATTGACGAGAAAGTTCCATTCCCATTCCGTAAATTCTTGGCCCCATATGCTTAATTGCTGCTAGCTCTATTTGTAATCTAGCTTCTGTACTTTGAGCGTGCTTTTCAAAAATCTTCAAAATCAAATCTATTCTATCTCGTGCTTTTATAGGCTCTTTTAATCAGGCCTGTTCACTTGCAACACGAAGTTGTTCATTTATTTCAAATATTTGAGAAGGTTTTAAAACATTTCATACAATCAATAAATTTGCTCAAACACTAATCATTTCTTGGATAATTTCTTCCAATTTTCATTTTCAAACATATGTTTTGAAATCTGGTTGTTCTTTTCTTTGGAGTTTTGTCACAATCACCAATCATCAAAAAGTGTCTACTAGATTTTCTAGTTCATTCATTCTGTCTTGTAAAATCTCTCTTGAAAGATTTTTTGGAGCTATATCAGCTAAAAATACTTTTAACATACAATGAGTTATTTATAGTTTAAAAGTTTGTAAGTTGACAAAGTAAGACCATTGTTCCAATTAGAAACATATCACCAATTATGTTGTTTTCTAAATTGTTTTCAAGTACTTTACATTTTGATTTGAAAAAAACAATATATTCAATATGTTTTATTTAGTTTATTTTTTAAATAAAATCAATGAACTATTTATTTTCTGTTCTACTCATTATAGCAGTATTTTTTGTTTGACGATATTTGTTCAAAAAAATCAAAATTTTAGACAGACCTGGTGCAGATTTGAAATGAGTTAGATGACCGGTTCCTACACTTATGTGAATTTTTGCATACATCAGTTTCGTTCTTACAATGATTTGGTTTTTTCCAGGGACAAGTTCAAATAATATGCTTCGAGGTCTTGTGCTATGAGTCCTTCCAATTTTAATAGTCGAATTAATAGAAGAATTGTGATATATGTGAAAAGTAAAATTTAGAATTCCTTCGATTGTCAGATTAGTATCCCATATATGATGAGCAATTATTGCTGTCTATGTTTGAAAAATCGGAGTTTGACAAGAACTAATTCTTTGATCTTTTGTTCGACATATCCCACAATATGTTTTTGTAGTATTTTTTGTAGTACGAGCAATGCTTTGTATAAATGCTATAAATTGGATTGATTGAATAAATGCACAAGCTAGCTGAGTTAGTGCAATATGATTCTTGACCATTTTCTTGTTAATAAAATTCGTTGTCATGAGATATTATACCGAATTCAATAATCGAGATATCTTAGTTCTTACATCCAACATGTCTTTGGTTTTATTTTTCATAAGTTTAGTGTCTACTGTATTAGAATATAAACCATTATGACTTCTCAGAGATGTATGAATTATGTTTTTTGGATTTAGTTTGGCTTATTTATCGGTTCTATGATGAGCAAAAATATGAACATTGGTAGTAGCTTTGTCTCTTGTGATTTTTGATGCAATATGGGTATGATTATATAGGATTTTGATTCTCAAAAAAAATCCCATGAAATGAGATTATACACACATACACCACAGACTTTTATGACTAAAATGGACTAGACCAGAAGTAAGAGCTTTTGTCTGGATTCGGTCGTTTGTAATGATGGTTTTGATGTTGATGCAATCAGCAAATAGATTAAACAAAATAATAATATTTGTCATGATGGCACTAATTTTTTTCTGAGTTAACTATTACCTTTTCATAGTAAAAAAGCTAAAGTGTGGTTTGGATTTGAAAAAAGATTAGGGAATAGTCGTTTAAGTTTGTAAAGTTCATAAAGTTTGTAAAGTTCATAAGCGCCTTATAACTTGCAGCTTGATAAACTTTCAACTTTTAACTTTACAAACTTATAACTTGCAGCTTGATAAACTTTCAACTTTTAACTTTACAAACTTTTAACTTGCAACTTTATAAACTTTCAACTTTACAAACTTTGCTTATCCCCCAAACTCTTTAATACAATCTTGATATCACATATCAAAAGCTTGTTTCATTTTCTTTTTATCCAAAGATAATACAGGGATTGGCACCCTTTTGTGAAATAAATGATCTACATATTTTGTGTTTTCTAATAACTTTGCTCTTAAAATAATTTCAAAATTTACCATTAAATTATGAATAGCCGTATCTATTACTTGATTTTTTTTGAATTTATGCAGAGCTATTCATATTATTATGTTTTTTGGATAAAGTTTTTTGGCTAAATCTACGGGAAAGTTGTTTAACACTCATCCATCAACCAAATTATATTTTTTGTATTGTACTGGTGGAAAAATACCAGGTATCGCCATACTTCATAAAATAATTTCTTGCAATTGTCACTTTTCAAATAAAATAAATTTAGCACCATTTGCATCAACTGCTCAAACATATAGTTTTTTTTGCAAAGAAGAAAAGCTATCTGGTAAATGTTCCTTCATCATAACTTTAATTTTTTCATTAGACAAAATTCATCAAGTTTTTTTAAAAATATTTTTAGTATAAAACTTATCAAAAGAAACATCATTCAGTATTTTAAAAATTTTGTCAGCCTCAATTCCATATGACCATAATGCTCAAATAATAGCTCCTATGCTAACACCAAAAACCGCTTCTATCTTTTTATCTAATCAAAGCTCTTCCAGTCATTTCAAAACTCAAACAGCATATAATCATTTGAACCCTCATCCAGATATTACAAGGACTTTTTGGCGTTTTTTCCTAAAAAACAAGGATTTTAAATCTATCATAATTGATGTTTATATAAAAATACAACAAATATTTTATTTTTTTATTTATTTTTTTCAAGTGTTCATAAATGTGTTTGTCGTCCTCGAGCCCTCCCGTAGTACTACGGGAGGGCGAAGGACATGACTAGTAGAAACAGGGATAATTCTCTTTCTTGAGTCAAGCAATTCTGTGTGGTGGAATACACTAAATCCCTCTAAAAGAACAGCTCCCTTTGCGAAAGGGAGACAGTTTGCTGTTTCTCCTACTTATGGCTTAAATTCCAACAAATTGTAGCCCCGCAATTCTGCGGGGCTGCAAGAGATGCGGAAGAACAGCTCCCTTTGTCCCGATAGATCTCGAACAAAGTGAGATCCCGATGTGTCGGGAGAGGACTCCACTTCGTTTCGCAAAAGGGAGACAATTTTTTGTTTTTTCTATTTGTGGCCTAAATCCCCATAAATTGTAGCCCCGCAATTCTGCCCCGCTGTTTAAGCGGGGCAAGCGGTGCATAGCATTAGAGCAGCTCCCTTCTTTGAAGGGAGGCAATAAGTTTTACTTTCTTTGCTCCTTCAAATCTTTACTGTTGAAAGTAATCAAAAATTAAATATAAACAAACCACATTTAACAATAATTTCATAAATAATATGAAAAAATATTTTATAATACTTCTTTTTCCAGTCATAATTTTGTCTGCTTGTCAAAAAAATATGTACTTGGAGATGGATTTTAATCAAGCTATCTCTGTTTTTACACAACAAATTAGTTATATCTTAAACAGTATCAATGATTTATGATTTAGCTGACAAAAAGAAACTCAAACTAAGTTGGAAATAGACTGAGAAAATGCTGATTTTCTACTCAACTCAAACATAGAATTAAATGCCTATACAAATTATTTAGCTAACAAACAAGATTTACACAACCAAATCTCACTACACTTTTTAGATAAAAAAGAAAAAAACATATTAAATCTTTCAGGGAATATAGCTTACAAAAACATAGAGAATGAAAGATATATTAATTTGCAGGATTTTTTTATAGATTTAGGCTCAGGGAACTATCAAAACAATCTATTGTTACTAATTTCTAAAAAACTAGAAAACAAACGAATGTTCTTAGATTTAAAGGAAAAAAGTAATACAAATTTTTACAAAGATTTTAGTTTTTTATTACAAACGATTTTAGCATCAAATATTTTTTATCCAATAAATGAGCTTAAATATAATTGATTTTTTGCATATAAAATAAAAATTGAGCAAGATGTTGTTGATTACATTTCAGATAACACAAATTTTAAAATTAATTTTTTTGAATGACTTTTGATTATTAAATCTGACTCAGACATAGAATTAAAAATAGAAAACTTAGAACTTTATTATAATGACAAAAACTATACTATAAAATGAAACATTGACGACAAAAATAGCGATTTAGTCATAAAAATTCCAGAAAAGGAATGAACAACTTATGCAGTTTCTTTAAGTTTTCATAAAAGCCAATGTAAGTTTCAGCTAAAACAATTAGCTAATTATCAAGATATGATAAGTTTAAATATAAATATAATAAATAAAAAGTCAGAAAATTTTATTAAAAATATTATAAATGGAAACATAGAGGTTTCCAATAAATTCATTTATTGAACAGATCTTGAAAAAAACATAAAAATAAACATAAAGGCCGAACAAAAAATAATAGAAGATTTTTGATTTGTTTTCAAAAAACCAGATTCATATATTATGTTAAAGCAAATATTGTGAGATAGCTTTTCTTTGAATCATATATTATCTACGGGGGATATTTTTATAAATAAATAATAGTTAACTTATGTGAGCAAAGTTTAAACAATCAAAAGTATGAGAAATACATGAAACAGATTCCAAACAAAACAAAATTTTTTCAAAAATATTAAAATACATCGTTTTTTTAATATGTTTGTCTCTGATAATATTTTTTTGAAAAAACTTAATTCATGGTGGACATGTGCTTTTGGGCTCATTGTGAAAGTCTACCGTTAAAACAGTTAGTTCCAATCTTTGACAAGAAATGCGTAGAGATGAGTTTGGTAATGTAAATATTATGTTGGTTTGAATTTGATGAGATGATCACCATTGATGATATTTGGCAGATTCTATGATAGCAACCTCACGAAATCCGGAATTATGAGCCGTTACGATGATATCTATTCCAAGAGACTTGTATGTCAATTCTTCTTGATATTTATGAAGAATAAACGGTCTGTTTGCCCGTGGATATAGTCGCGGATGAAATAATATATGATCTGGAGCAGAAAATCTTATTGCAAAAGTAGAAGAAATTTTGTGACTAGAAATTCCATATTATCTAGTAGCGGATTTTCAATGATTCAAAGAAATAGTGGACACTTTATGATGAATAGATATTTATATCGAAAACACAATACACGATATTACATACCCAGATGATAATTTATGATATCAAACATTCCATATCTCTGCATGACAACAAACTTTAGATTGAGATACAGCACTCAAATATGTTAGATCTAGACACACTACATCAGATTTTGCCAGATCTCAAAGACAGCAAAATGTGATAAAAGCGGTGATTGATACAGCCTTACAGAGAAAAAACATAACAAATGTTTGAAAACTAAAAGAAATGTATTCTACCTATACTAGGATGGTTTATACAAATATATCTTCAAAAGAAATGGTGGGAATGTTCAGATATATTTACGATTTTAAACATATTTTTAGTTTTTGATTAAACACATATTGTACTTATTCTTCTTACAAACTCACAGATGCTGGATGTTTTCTTTACAATGGGAACAGAGAGGCTTTTGGTGGACAAGCAGTTATGGTACCAAACGGAGCAAAATCCAACAATATTTCTTTTTATGATTATATTCAAAGATTTACTTTTTTTGTAACCCACAATAATTGATATCTAGTCGAAAATCCAAGAATTTTAATAAAAAATGCTATAGACAAAAACTTTGCTTCACAACACAGACTTTCCCCAACGGGACGAGCCAATAAAATAGCAGTAAAATTAAAAAAATACTGATTTAATCTTGCATGAATTGAAAATCATTCTTGAACGATAGAACAAACAAAAGTTGTCACATACTGAGATCAAAATTATTCAAAGACGATAGACACATTACAATATTTTTTCCCAGTAAATGTCGTTGAAAAATGAGAAAATCAATTTATTACATGAGAAGAACTCAATTATGACATGGAGTTAATTATTTGAAACGATTTTATTTCTTATACAGCCAACACGCCGTTTAGTTACGAAAGATAATTTTTTAATTTTTTTGCAACAATAATGCTTAATAAAAAAGTACTAGAACAAAAAGAAAAAATATATTCGTACATAAAAGAACTATGATTGGATCCATCAAAAATAAAAAACGAAGGTTTATTATTACAAGCTTTCGTGCATAAATCTTTTGCTGCTGATTTCAAAAAAATATTATGACATAATGAAAGATTAGAATTTGTGTGAGATTGAGTTTTGTGAGCGATTGTATGTAAATTGTTATTCCAAAAACATCCCAAGATGGACGAATCTGAGATGACTTTATATAAGATAGCATTAGTTAGAGAAGGAAACTTGGCACAGGTTGCTAGAAATATTAATTTAGACAAACATATTCTTGTGAGTAGATGAGAAGAAAAAACGCAATGAAGAAAAAAAGATGCTATTTTGGCAGACGCTTTGGAGGCTTTGATATGATTCGTGTTTTTGGACTTTGGTTACGCTCAAGCAGAAGTTTTTGTAGAAAAAAATGTATATACAATGTATAACAAAATAAGCAAAAAACCCATACAAAGTTACAAAACTATGGTACAAGAGCACCTTCAAAAACTATACAAAGAATTACCATCTTACAAAGATATTGAGCATGAGATTGATTCTAAATGAAATGTTTTAACTTACAAGGCGGAAATATATGTCCTATGAGTCAAAAAAGCAGAATGATTTGGTACTAATAAGAAAAAAGCACAAGAAGATGCTGCCCAAAATTTTTATGAATCTATAAAAGCTTAAAATAAGTTCTTAAAGTTAAAAGTTCAAAGTGCATAAGACTTAAGATAAAATCCCTCCCCTTGGGGAGGTTGTGGCGTCCCGAATTTATGAGGGACTAGGTGGGGGTAATACCCCCAACTACATCAGAACAGCTTCCCCCAAGGGAAGAATTTTTTTAATAAAGTTTTAGCCCTCTTTTTTAAGAGGAATAGTCATCGACTTGTAACTTTATAAACTTGTTACTTGATGGACTTCCCACTTAATACTTTTTCCCATTGAATTTTTTTGATAAATACTTAAATATTACGATAACAAATTTTAAATTTTATAATTTTAACATGAAAGCAAGGTTTAATATTATCAAAAAAGCTCCCATTTGGATAGCGATTTCTATTATTTTATTTTTAGCTTCAATTTTTTTCTTCTTTTCTAATGCTAGATATTCAGAAGAGTTTACTGGATGAATAAGTTTATGAATAGACAAAATACTAGACAATCAAAAAGAACAGGAAAGTCTAAAACAGTATTTGTTGGGCCATCAGTATAAAGATTTAAGGGTTTCTTTGGAAACAATAGAAAATACTACAACATTCAAAATAAATACAAAAGTAGATACAGATGAAAAGGTAGCAGAATTGTCAGATGAAATAAAACAATATTTATTGGAAAATAATTTAATTTCATCTACAGATGAGATAATAGAACAAACAATCACATGACCAAGTGTTGGCTCTTATATGCAAAAGTCAGCTATCACAGCACTTATAGTATGAGTAATATTTATTGTAATTTATATGTTGTTTTCTTTTTCAGCTATCAGAAACTATGTATCTCCATCAATATTATGACTGGTTGTTGCTATTACCATGATTTTTGATGTTGCGATACCAGCATGAGCTTATGGGGTGTGGATGTGGCTTAATAACACAATACAAATAGACTCAATATTTATTATCGCTATTTTGACTATTATGGGATATTGAATCAACGATACGATAATAATTTTTGATAGGGTTAGGGAAAATTTACAAAATAAATGAACATGAAAAGATGTCATTTATTGAAGAGTGTTTGAAGACAGTATTTGGCAAACTATGAAAAGATCTGTGTGAACATCTTTTTCTACATTATTAATAGTAATAGCGATGTTTGTTTTTGGAACAGGGATAATGAAACATTTCGCGTTTACTATATGAGTTGGAATTATATCAGCTACCTTCGCTTCAATATTTATAGCTACCTCCTTGGTTTATATACTTTTGGGTAAATATAAAAAAGAAAAAGGAAAATTCTAGTTAGTTCATAAAGTAATAAGTTTATCAAGTTACAAGTTGAAAGTTACAAGTTTATCAAGTTACAAGTTATAAACTTTACAAACTTTCTCACTTTATTAATCTTACAACTTTACGCTTCCTGATGAAGAGAGTTGATGAAAATAACAGTTTATGAAGATAGTTTTTTTTATTATTTTTGGAAACCTCACAGTATTCCAAGCACTTTTTGAAAAGAAAAATGTTTTTTAGATTTTTTATTAGAATCAAAAGATCAGTACATCAAATCAATATTATTTTATTTAGACGATATGTTTGGAAAAGAACAAGAATATTGATTATTAAACAGGTTAGATAATGATACAGCATGATTGCTATACTTCGCAAAAACTCCTCTAGTAAAAGAAAAATATAAACAAGCACAGTTTAAATGAAAAATAACAAAATATTATGTCGCAGATGTCTACTGAAAATTTGCCCCCAATAGCCTAAAAATTTCGTATCTAATATGACATCACAAATTTTCAAAGGATCGTATGGTTGTATTTTTAGATAGAAAGCAAATTGGGAAAATTGACAAAAAAAGGACCCATCAAGTTGACACAAATGTAGAAAAATTGTATTATAACAAAAATACCAATACGACAACATTGTTGGTTAAAATTTCAAAATGAGTTAGACACCAAATTCGTGCACATTTGTCTAGTATATGATTTCCAATAGTTGGAGAAAAAATTTATATCAAAAAATCTTGATCAGAAAAATTACAACTTTTTTGTATATGAATGAATATAAAAAAAACTCCTTAATTTTTTAAAACTCTTTTTTTGGACCGGTCTTACGAAAAGTTGGGTTTAATCAAACCTTATTTTTTTGATTTTAAAATTTCAAAACGATGTGAAATATTTTTTCACTACTTTATATAATTTTTTCACTAATTCGTAGAATTAGTGAAAATTTTAAAAAATATAATTATTGATCCATTTTCTTATTTCGAATCCTTGTTATTTTTTTTTATATATTTCACTGTTTCATAGAATTGTATAAAAAGTGTTCAAAAATTTGACAGATTTTATCTTTTTGAGTATAATTTCACTAGTTCATAGAATTTATGAAATAAGCAAATAAAAAATGAAACATCCTGGAGAATTTTTAATAGAAGAAATTAGGGCAAGAGGTTTAACTCAAAAAGATTTTTCATTAATGTTATGAAAAAGTGGTAGTGAGTTAAACGAGTTAATAAAATGAAAAAGAAACATCACTATACAGTGGGATATTTTATTATCTCAAGTTTTGGGTAGTCCAGAAAAATATTGGATTCATAAGCAAATAGATTATGATTATTTTTTAGCCAAAAAGGAAAGTGAAAATCTTAAATCAAAAGTTGAGCAAGACATTATTTTAGATAGGGATTTATGAAAAGTCGATCCTGTATTGGAGTGAGATTTGGTGGAAGAATTGAGAAATGATTCAAAAATTTCCGTATGATTTGATAAAGAAATAACAAAAAAAGAACCTTATTTAAAAAAGTATGATGAAGAATATTCTAAATCAAAAATAGAAAATATTTTTAGAGATTTTTAACTTATAAGTTCGTTTACAATAACATCTTTCGCTTTGGAAATCACCGAAAGTATATCAACATTTTGTTCACTTTTTTTAAAATTCTTATAATCGTCAAATATTTTCAACATATTGTTTTTGTAGTCTGGATCCTTTGAATCCAATAAAATATCATCGTAATGTTTTACATAATATTTGGCATTATCGTATTGGTCGTGAGTCCAAGGTATTGGAACCATGATTATTTTGAGATTATATAATTTTTGTTCAGCCAAAGAAGTTGTGCCAGCACGAGTCAGAGAAATATCACAATGTTTTAGCAAAAGTCACATCTCCGACTGAGAAAGGAAATCAAAAGTATGAACATTTTTTATTTTTTCAAACAGCTCTTTTTGTTGAACATTTTCTTTTCACAAAACAACAAATATTTCATAATTTTTGAAAATTTCTGGATTTGAGACAATAGTATTTTGTAAGTCTTGATAAAGTCTTTTGGATCATTGAGATCATCACATAACTAATAAATAGGTTTTGGATGGATCAGAATAAAAAAGCTGTTCCTGTATCGTCAACTCTATATTTTTTTGTGAAATATCTCTTACTTTTGGTGGATTTTTGATACTTTGTTTACTGATAATTTCGTCTGACAATATCTGTCCAACTGTTGTTGATTTTACAAAAACTCAATCAAAACCAGTAAAAACTCTGTTTGCATATCTTGCTGCTATTTTATTAACTAGTCAAGAACGAACATCTGATTCATGGACAACAATTTTTTTTCTTAAAAATCTTGCTGCAAACACTACTGGTAAAGCAACATATCATCATTTACAAAAAACCACATCAACTCTGTGTATAACAAGATAAAAGATAGATTGAAATATTCCAAACATAAATTTGAAAATATCACGAACATTTTTCAGTTTAGAGCTAAACCAAGTTTCTCTGCGATACTTTCCAGACACTATATTTTGAAAATATAGTAAAGGATATTTTTGTTTTAGTTCATCAAAAAGTTCTTTTTCCAGAGATTTTTTTTGCCCAAATCGGATGATTTTTGATATTTTTTGAGAATATTTTGGATTTTTGTGTATATGCTCTATTAAACTTTTTATGGGAAAAACATGTCATCATGTCCCTCATCCCGCCATAGCTATGTGTTTTTTTTTCATATTTTCAATAGTAAATAAACCATCTATGTGTTTTGATATAGAATCAAACTACTCAAATAGTAATAAAACTTTTATTACTTTCAAGATAAAAGATATGTTATTTCAGTCCTATAAGGATTAGTATTTTTACATTTTCCCACTACTCCATTGTCTGCGCCACTTCACAATACTATGGGGGTAAACGAACTGATAAACTTGAGAAATAACTATAAAGAACAACCCTATCCTTTCATTAAATCAAGCATTATTTCATTGTTTCAATACAAATCCTTGTATTTGTAGATTTGAATTTGTATTTACATCCACAATAAGTTGGGTGATTTAAAGTAAAAGAAAGGAGATTGAGGGATAATCTAGAAATAAAAAAGTCAATAGAAGATTAAAAAAAAGAGTTATTCTTTTGGTATAAAGATATCTAGCTTGATTTCCAAATACTTGATTTACAAATATTACAAATACATTAGGTTTATTTGAGTTGGTGGTTTATAATTTGTTCGCAGTTAACAGCACAATGTTTTTAATGTTGACAATGTTAGACAAAACAATATAAAAAATTAAATTTATCAACTAATAAGATGAAATGAAAAAAATTTTGTCTGTATTATTGTCTATTTTAATTTTATTTCAATCTGTTTTTTCCTCTAGTTTTGTTCGATGAGATAAGGTAGAAAACTATAAGGAACCACAACAAGAATCGTCAAACTTAAGTGACGATTTTTTTGAAAATAAAGGAAGCTTAGAAAACACAGAGCCAGACGACGATTTCTGGTGACCGATAACCAAAGGTTGACAGACTGGACAGCTTTTAGACAATAATTTATTCCTAGGTGTCAATTTAGAAAACCAAGACTTAAATTGAGAATATTTTGTTGGAGAATGACAAAATGAACAGACTTGATTTTGGGATGATACGACAAATGGTGAAATTATCAATGAGAGTTGTATGGATGATGATTTTGGGAACGATGAAATTTTTGGCGAAGAAAATTTTATCCCTCTAGTAGCTCAATTGACGACAGAATGAAATGGTAATATTGTTTTTGATGTTTCTTTTGCGGATGGAAGAGCCAATCTCCCAACATGACGAACAGCCTATTGATTAGGTAGTGATTATACATCAACAGCCCCTAAATTAAAATTTGATTCTTCTTGAGATCGGCTAAAAAGTCCAGAATTCATACTCACAACAGGTGCACAAGCAACTGTTCGAACAAAAGCAAATGGTAGTTCTGTTCCTTGAGGATCGGTATTTTCCGGAAAAGCAATATTCACAGATCAAAATGATGAAGTTATTTTTGAATTTGCGGATTTCTTACCAAATAAAGAAAAAAATATCATATTTAGTGTTTCAAACACAGTCACACAAATAACACTTACATACGAAAAATGAATATGAAACTTATGAGTTGGTTCTTTTAAACTAGAATATTTAAACGAATATTCTTGAACTGAACCTAATATTCCTCAATTAAAAACTACGGAAATCTACTTTGATTGAGATGAAAACCGGTTTGAAATCACAAATATTTGAAATGATACATTCTCTGGAGAATTGAGTCTTTCTGGGAATCTCAATTTCACATTTTCTACAAATATTCCATCTTGAGTATCCAAAGTTTTTGCAAATTCTCTTTATTCGATGTTCCAGACATGAAAAAATATTCAGACAATATCTAATTCCATCAATTTCACAAATGAAGAATTCAACTTAGACTTAATCCGATCTGGACAGGTTCTAGATAATTTTTTTGTCCATTCAAGTTATGTGGATTATTATCAAGATTACAAAACTTCTTTTGAAAAAATTTGAACATGAGATAGCTGGACAACAACAGTAGTTGGATTAAATTCTGACAGATACTACAATATAAATCAATGAATTGCAGCAAATCCAACTAAATATTTCACCACTTGAGAGAATTTGATTGATGTTACATTAGACAAAAATCCTTACAATCCAGACCCCGGGAACACGGGAAGTGATTTAAATATACCGATAGATTGTGATGATTTTTATGCGGATTGGATTTTGGATATTTCTGAAGTTTACTATTGAAGCTGAATTTATCCCTCTTATGTTGAGCTGAATATTACGGATGATGTAGGGGATGATTACCCTCAAATAAAACTTTGAGGATCTGCTTTGGATCAGGAAATCGTACTTAGTTCTACTGAATTACAACTAGGAAAGAGGTTTCTCATCACAGATTCCGATGTCCGATATAATGAATGACGAGATTCCTTATATGATTCAAACTTTTCTTTAAATAGTTCTGGATGGCTCATTGTTTATTGAAAAGATGGGGCTGATTTGGAAGTGTTGGATATAGTTTATCTAAATTGATGAACCCAATGAATATCTTTGTATATGTGAACTGATCTCATTGAGTGTGCGGGAGTTTTTGATTATGTAGACAAGTTTTCACCATGAATGACAATATGACAAAGCCAATTTATTCAGATTTCTCCAGAGCCAGTTGTTCAATATATTAAAGTAAATAACTGATGATGATTCTGTCCGCAAGCTGAATGATTCCAATTCAACACCAACGATTCCACCAATTGAGATATACAAATATCTAGCTTGAAATATTATTGAAACTATCAGATTTTGAAATTAAAAAATAAAACTAATTCCGATATTAATCTTAGAGATTACAAGGTTCAATGATTTGATGGGGAAATAAAATCAATAAAATGAAATACTTTGTTCGCCAAAGAGACTATGTCATTTGTCTGAAAGTACTGATTCCCTACAAAAACTGATCATTGTATAAATCTGATAAAAGATTGAAAAATTATAGATAGATACTGTAGAAACTCTATGTCCAAAGCTAGTGGAACAGATGAAGAAAATATCCAAAACCAATTAGAGTTCTGGATAGATATAGATGAAGAAGAGATTGATGAAGAATTGGAAGAAGAACTTTTCACCTGAAATATAGCTTCTTTGAAAAACATAAAGATAAAACATATAGACTATGATCCACCTTGATCTGATAAAGATAACGAAACTATTACATTATTACTACTTACTGGAACACAGGTTGATCTGTCACAATACACTTTGCAATATATAAAAGAGGGGAAAGCTACAAATAAAAGTCTAAAATGAATTCTAACTTTTGGGGCTGAGCAGACTTTCAAGTGAGATTATACCTTACCAAATAGTACCCAAGACAAAAATCCTGTAATTGTTCATATTCTCAATTCAAACCAGCAAATAGTGGACACATACATTTACAATCCAAACAAAATCAAAGAAATTCCAGACGGAGAATACAAGGTTATTTCCATTATTGATGGAGATACTATCAAAATTTCTTATCTGGAACAGGAGTTTAATATCAGACTTGCTTGAATAGACGCACCAGAATCTTCTGCTTTGAGATGTGGGAAAGTTGAATGTTTTGGGCCAGAAGCAAAAGAATATCTTAATTCCCTACTCGCAAATAAAACGATTTCGTTTCAGCAAGCAGAAAAAGATGATTTTGATAGGTTTGTGTGATATGTTTTTTTGAACTGAGAAAATATAAACGAAAAATTAGTTAAAAATTGATATGCACGAGAGTATTCATATAAATGAAAAAACTATAAATATCAATCATTATTTCAATCAGCTCAAAAATATGCTCAACAAAATAGCTTGTGATTGCGGGCTTCTCCATGTTTTTGAAAAAGATTGTGTCCTGTAGAAGAAACTAAAATTTTGGATGATTATGAGTTTACCATAGACTATGTTCTGTATGATCCGGAGTGAGATGATAAGGACAAGGAGGAAATTACAATCACTATGCATAAATGATTCCCAATTCAGTTTTCGGAATGATTTTATTTAATGGTAAATACTACCAAAAAATCCTTGAAAAATTATTGATGAATATCGCCAAACGAGACAAAAACTTTGAGATGAACTTTTAGCTTCCCAAACACTAAAGCTACTACGATTTCTTTGATGTATGAAGATACGATTTTTGCCACATATAGCTATGATCCAGAGAAGGATAAACTTTTGGAAAAAGAAGAAAATGAGTTGACAGGAGTAGACATAAAAATTACTTGACTAATCCCAAATCCAAAAGGGAAGGATTCGCTTTGAGAGTCGGTACGATTACTTTACACAATTGATCCTTCTGTACTTCGTTCATCCATAGATTCTTTGTCCACAAACGATGAAAATGAGTCAGATCCTTCTTTACTTTCACAATGATATTCAAAAAATATCAATTTGGCTAATGGATTTTACTTGAAAATCTGAAGCACCAAGAAAAAACTTGCTTGAATACTGGTCCCAAATCAAGAGACTTTGCTTACATGAAATTTTTCGTTACCAAACAAGGCAACCTGCATAGAACTATGATACAAAAATATTATTTTTGATAAATTTTGTTATCCTCATCCAACAGAATGACAAAAGTTTTTGGTATCCAATTGAGTTTTGGAATCTATTATTGTTGATGATTTTGGTATATTAAAAACAGCGAAATTACAGAATTTCTGAAATCAGGTTTGTTTGACATATGGCGGACAGAAATTTTATTGTAAAAATATGCCTTATTCTAAACTGTCTACAAAGAGATTGAATCAAAACAAACTTTACAAAGAGTATTTTGATGTTTTTGAGGAATATCTAAAGAGTAATTGGAGAGTGATGTATTACAATAGTGAGATAAAAAATTATTTTGACTTGTTAAATCAGATAGAAAAAGCTATAAGTAATTGAGATTCTACAATAGAGTTTGATGGTAATGTTTATAGTACAAACGAATTCAAAGCGATGTATGAATCTCAGTATCCATCAACGGTTTCAAGTTCTTTGAATCAGAAAATTAATGAGCTTGTTCCGCCACCGATAGTTCAAAAATATCAGCAGTTGAAGGAAGAGTATTTGGAGTATTTATTTAATTTATAATATCTTACCACTACCACCCGGGTGCTGTTTGTGGCTAAATCCACTTTTTATCTTAAATCACCCCCTTAATCCCCCTCTTTGAAAAAGAGGGGGAGAGTGAACAAGAAGTGAGAAAGCCCCTCTTTAATGCTAAATTACTCCCCTAATCCCCCTCTTTCCCGGATAGATCTCGAACAAAGTGAGATCTCGATCTATCGGGAGAGGACTCCTTTCAGTCGAAAAAAGAAGGGGGAATGATGAGAAAACCTGGGGAAGCCCCTCTTTCTCAAAGAGGGGTTTGGGGTGATTTAGTAAAAAGGATAGGAAATCTAATTAAAGGAGGAATTAGAATCTTTAACCTTAATTCATTCATATGAAACTTTATATCAAATGATTTTATGGCTATAGGAATTTTGGAGATGAAATGCTATTTTTTGGTCTGTTAAATTATTTGCAAAGAGAATACAATCCAGAATCTTTTACCGTAGAGGTTTGAGATTTGCAACGGATACAGACCCGGATACAGCACAACAAAACCTGGCTAGAACCATGAATTTTAGATAAACTAGATTTCGTAGAAAATGCTGTGATTAGCAGGAGGTTTCGCCAATTACAGATATTTCTTTGATTGGATAAATATAGAAAATATTTCAAAGTTTTTGGGTGATGAGAAGTTTTAGATGAATCTAGAAAGTTCCCACACGATTGATGGAACTTGAAAATATTGTATCGCCACGACATTAGGAAAAAGAATTTTATTTTAGTGTGATGAATCGGTACGGATCAAAAAAAATATACAAAAAAATTGTTCAAATATATGTTCAAGAAAACAAAAAGGGTTATTTGTAGAGAAAAAATATCCTACGAAAGAGCGGTTCAATATTGAGCGAAATCAGCGGTTTTGTATCAGGATTTTTCTAAAGATATTTTAGAAGATTTCAAAAACAAGAATCCAGTTTCTTTGTCCTCCACGGTTTTGATCAACATTTCTCCGAAGCATTTCACAGATGATAATATTGAAAAAATAAAGAAATTTGTTTTGAAATATCCAGATCATAAAAAAATATTTTTCCCTGCAGACATTAATTTTGATAAGGGATTCTATTCTGGCTTGAGAAAAGTTATTCCAGATTTAGTGGTTTATGATTGGACGAAGCATTCTTTGTTGGACACTTTGAAATTGTTTCAGTCTTGTGATGCGGGGATTGGGTCTAGATTGCACTTTTTGTACCCATTAAAGGTTTTTGAGAAAGAGTTTGTGTCTCTCTCTAGTTCGGACAAGGTGAGTAAGTTCATTAAGTAAGTAAGACCACCCTACCACCCGGGTCAAAATAGACCCCGGGAGTTATCCCGGGGTCAAACAGCACCCGGGTGGTAGAGTGATAGGATAGAAGATGATTTAATTAATCAATAATACAATCCATGTTCATAATATCATTTGCGATATTTGTATTTGTTTTAACGGTTTTTGAGAATGTTTTTTTAGCATTGTTGCTGTTGATTCTATTATTACTTTGACATTCTATTGTTAAAAAATTCAAAAATACTGCTCGTACATCCTTGTTAATTACATTAGCATTTCTAATTTCTATTCTGTCTATTTTTGTCAAAAATTATAAGTACGATCAGGATATCAAATCTTTGCCCAATTTAGAATGAAGAATTTCGCGTGATATGGACTGACCTGTTTGAAAATATTTTGTAGGAACGGGTATTGTTTCCGATATTTATTCTTATCAAAAATACATTTTCCAAGACAATGCTGGGCGCGAATATTTTTTAATTTCTTCAAGAAAATTTGAAATTTGAGATATTTTGTGGCTAAATTGAAGGGTGGATCTAGCTTATACGGGAGCGGGAAATATTTTTGATTTTCAAAAGCAATGGAATGATTTTGTCAGCAAACCGAGCTTGTCATGACTATTTGATTATGAGTTCAATTACTCCAAATGGCTGATGATGAAAGGGTTTTATGGTACGATATATGGGCAAAGTTATTTAGTTTTCAAGGATGAATGTGAATATCATAATTTTGCTGATGATGTTTTTGAAACAGAAGATTTCTTACCCCCATCTAGCTTCGCACACAACTTCCCCCAAGGGAAGAATGTCTCGCTTGTGGCTCAAATTTATCCTCCTTTTTTAGCTCCGCTCCACAGTCTTTCGGGGACTAAAGGATTAAAAAAATCTCTCTACCCTCCTGTAGCCCCGCAATACTGCGGGGCGGTGCGGGGAGAGCAGCTCCCTTTGATAAAGGGAGACAATTTTTCTGGAAAAGGTAATGATGAGAACTTACATTCTCTTTCAGAGCAGAATTGCAAAAGCAAGATTTCTTTTATTCAGAAAATTAGGAAGGGCTTGCAAAAGATGGTAGTATCTGCCTACGGAGAAAATAAACAAGCTGGATTGGTTTTGTGAATGTTGGTTTGAGATAGATCGCAGATTCCGCCAGACGATTATCAATGATTCGTGAAATCGTGACTTGTCCACATTATCGCGGTTAGCTGATGAAATATTATTATGATAGTAGTTTTTTTGTGAGCGATTTTATTTTTTCTGCCTTTTTATGTGAGAAATGCGGTAATTTTGCTGACAATTATTTTGTATTCCATGATTTGTTGACTAGACAGCTCGGTTTTTAGAGCAACAGTGATGTGATGACTAGGAATGTTGGCACTTTTTTGGTGAAAAGAGATCAATATTTGGAGGGCGATGTCTATTGCATTCATTGTCATGTTGATCATAAATCCGTATTTTTTGGCTTATGATGTCGGGTTTTTGCTTAGTTTTTCAGCTATTATAGGAATAATTTATTTTTGAAAATTGATAGAAAATTGTGTAAGTTATTTCAATAAACCGTGAGCTAATAACGAAAAACAAACCACCATTACTTCCAAAAAGAAAAAAAATTTATTCAAAACATGATTTCAGAAATTTCTCAAAGAGTTTGTTACTCCTACGGTTGGAGCTACGATTGGAGTTTTGCCTGTGATGTTGTTTTTTATGGGAACGACAAATTTGACATGAATTATTGCGAACTTTCTTGTAGTTCCGATTGTTGCGGTAGTGATGATTTATGGGTTTATTAGTACGGTTTTGTTCCAAGCACTTCCATGGGAAATTCGACTTTGGCCAGAAAAATTGTTGTTGAATTACATCTATTTCATGTCCGAATTAGCACAGAGATTTGGGGTTTATTTGCATGCAGAAGGAAGTTGGATTAAGTATGTTTTGTTAGGATTGTTTATTGTTTGGTTAGTATTAGTAAGGATGAGGAGATAGACATTAGTCGTTAGTCGATAGTCAATAGTCGCTAGTCTCTTCCACTTGTGGCTGAAATCCCCCCTACCCCCCCTTGTTAAGGGGGGCTGTTTTTCCCCCTTGTGGCCAGATCCCCTCTACTCAGCACCACCCGAGTGTGAAAATTGACCCCGGGACTTGCGGGTGGTAGGGTAATCACATACCAAAACGATGAAAAGGCAAGCGAAAATGGACAATACGATTCCCATTTCCAAAACACAGTCCTTGATTGATATTAAAGCTAATTTTTTTCTTTTTTTTACTGTAACACTAGTCCCAAAGCTGTCACGATTTGTCATCTGATTCGTATAGCCATACAGAAGGGCAAAGCTTTTCTAGCGTAGGTCTATAGCACATTTGTTCACAGGTTTATGCAAAGAAAGATATCTTGTATCTCTTTTTTGTTTGTAAAAATCTGTCTACATTTGTCTTGCAATCTTCGTTGAAAAAGCTACCACTTCCTTATCGGTCTTATCGTATGGAGATACGATGAGTAGATCGGTTATTTGTTGGTCTACATAGACATATTTAGATAACAGGTATTGGTCGGTTTCACCTTTCCTAAACCTACGGGGAAAAAGAGATTTGATCTTTATCGCTATTTGTGTTTTGATAGTCCAACACATCCTACAAATTAGTTTATTTACACCGTGTAGATCCTTAACATTACATTAAATATATGGAGATATATTTTGTGTAGGTTTCGTAGCTAGTCTATAGGAGTATAGACAGCACATGTTATACAAAATGTTACTTCAAACTTGTTTTTCAAATTTGCTTGAAACCGGGGATACTTACCCCCAACTACGATAGAACAACTTCCCCCAAGGGAAGGATTTCTTTAGCTAGTTCTCATTTAATGAGGGAGATGGTTAATTTGAAAAAGGGGAGAAATCCCACTACAATAGAGCAGCTCCCTTTGAAAAAGGGAGACAGTTGGTTGTGGACGGATCCCCCCTTCCCCCCTTGCTCCCCGATAAATCGGGGCTTCACTTCGTTCGAAGGGGGCTAGGTGGGGAGAAATCCCACTACAATAGAGCAGCTCCCTTTGAAAAAGGGAGACAGTTGGTTGTGGACGGATCCCCCCTACCCCCCTTGCTCCCCGATAAATCGGGGCTTCACTTCGTTCGAAGGGGGCTATGCGGGGAGAAATCCCACTACTACAATAGAGCAGCTCCCTTTGAAAAAGGGAGACAGTTGGTTGTGGACGGATCCCCCCTACCCCCCTTGCTAAGGGGGGCTAGGTTTGGTGAGTTTGAGATGATGTTTTGGTAATGACATGAGATCGTTAATACACGAATTAACAAAGATTGTGGTACCTTTTATATTTTTTTTAATGTACACATGAAAACATTTAAAAAACTTTTTGCTTACTCAGCGATTTTCGCTTTGTTAGCAACAATGATGCCTACCTATGCTAATGCTGCTTCATACAGTGATGAGCTAACAGAAGCATACGGGTACGCAAAAAACAAATGAATTACTACAATGGCTAGCATAGATGATGCTGACATGTATGGTAATTTGACAAGAGTTGCAATGGCTAAAATGGTAGCCAACTATGTTCTTGACTTAGGTCTACAAGAACTTGATACAACTAAGGAATGTAAATTCCCAGATGTATCTGTAGCACTAGATACTGCATACGACAATGGTGTGACAAAAGCTTGTCAACTAGGTCTTATGGGGGTTGGAATTACAAAATTCAATCCAAATGGTATAGTAACTAGAGCTGAATTTGGAACAGTTTTATCTAGAGCATTATGGGGAGATGAAAATAATGGTGGAGACCCATATTACAAAAAGCACCTTCAAGCTTTGAAAGATGAAGGGATTATGAACATGATTGATAATCCTAACATGAAAGAAGTGAGAGGTTATGTAATGCTTATGATGATGAGAGCTGATGACAATTATGCTCCAGCTGTTGGATGTTCAGCTGAAGAATTATTGACTTGTATTTTAGCTGACGACTATGAAGCTTGTATAGCTGCTTGTAGCGATGAAGCAACAGAAGTTCTTCCTGGATTTGTAACTATATCCAAAGTAAGCGTTCCAGCTCAACATGATGTTCCTATGAATGCAG